>BNJT01001681.1_pt1:0-260000 | contig 262722 bp, 266 predicted proteins | sample 8540491 | NCBI WGS metagenome assembly BNJT01 (sample SAMD00202455, study PRJDB9452) | human saliva metagenome | host: Homo sapiens | reverse complement strand
CTTCTTGATAGGCTATTTTGCAAGCCAAATATCAATTTGTAAAAGCTGAATTTTTAGTCTGATAGGATAGCATTATAACTATCATAAACCTTTCTCAATTGATGCAGAATTTAAAAGCTCCACTTTTTTGCATCATACTTCTCACACTTTGCAAGGTAAGGTGAGTTCTGAAAATTAAAGTTTTCAACATAAGATTTTAGTAAAATTCTTGGGGTGCTTGTATAGCTTCGAAGTTTTACTTGCATAAGTATAAATCTATAGGCATATAATAAACAGAAGATAAAAGACTGAATTAAACTCTGATAAATCAAATTCGTAAGTTGCAAGAGGATTTCTTAATTTTGGCTTCTGAAGGATCTTGGACTCGTTTCAATGTCTTCAAGTATTTTTCTTTAAGCTCTTTCTTCTGAATATTTTCTCGTGATACATACAAAAGTCTAGCCTCTCTCAATATACTCTGCACCCTGTTGACTAAGATCTAAGCTAAGCATCTCTGAAAGCTTTAAATACCGCTGATAGAGCAAAGTATCTGAACTTCAGCTTTCAACTAGTCTAAATTAATCTTCAAGATCAAAATTAGCATCAGATTTAGTAAACTAAATCTCTATACAAAGTCCAAGCCCTCTTTTGATAAAAGTTTCCTTTAGAAAGCTTGTATCTTTTTGAGGCTTTTTAGCTTGTTTATAGTGACTTGCTTGTTGATCTACCAAAAGCAATCGGAGTTTTATCTTTAAAAAGTTGAAGTCCAATAATACTAAAATGTAAATTCGATTATAGGCAAACAAAAAGATTCAAATTCACGATATAATCTATTAATAAATTTAAGCCTTTGAAACGGAACGGATAAAAACAAAAATCATCTCCTCCACTAAAGACCGTATAGATATCAGAAAACTCTCAGCAAGATAAGTCATCAAGTACTTCCCAGTTCCAACATCCACTCATCTGCACCAATCTACCCACTGAATAAATTGATTTTCCTCTCCAGATAATGTAGCATACTCAAAGCCATACTTAAGAATAATAGACATATTATCTATATCCCTTTCAGCATACAAAGATATCATCTCTGATTATCTATCAATTGCCCAAAAACTTTTGCTTCTCAATTCTCATCCTTGGAATATAGGTATGATTGATTTCACAAAAGTTGGTAAATATGGATGTTGCCTTCCCAGTCATTATAGATATACATATTGATCTTGTTTCTCGATCTGATCATCTCGTATTAAATCAAAACAAAAATTATCACTATCTTTAAACTGAATCGCTACGCCCCATCTTTCAGTCAATAGCGCTCCTCCCTTGTAATTTTCCTTGACAAAGCCAATACAAATAGGATCTACATCTTTGATGCGAAACAGAGCTAAGTCCACACACCCTTACAAAGAACCTTTCCTGCAACATCTGGATTCTGAAACAACATAGAGAAAAGTTGACTCAGAACCATACAATATGAAATTTTCTTCTTGATTTAATTTTTGAAAAAGCTGCTCAAAAATCACTAGTATCTATTTCTTCCCTTGATATCAAAAATTTCTCTAATGGCAACAGGCTGCTGAATCAAAGCCACTTTAAGAGAAGTTCAATAAGTTTGCAAAAATAATCATTAATACCATCTTTTATATAGTCTCAAAAAGAGAATCCTCTGCAACATAAGGAGCTGATGATTACAAATTTCCCTCATGCATTCATCAATACATTTGCCCTTGAAAGTCCTAAATCTATCAAGAAGATATTCTTATAACGGCTTCTATCTAAAAAGTTGAACATTCATAGATCTCATTCTTAATCTTTTTGCCAAATGTTTTTGAGATTTTAGAGATGAAAAAGATACTTTTGAATACTAGGAAAATCCCCAGCAATTACACAAATAGTTTCTCTACCAACCTTTTGGGTAGGAGTTTGTCCTTGTTCCCACTTATAACTCTCTTTATGATAACCTGAAAGGTAAAGCACAGATGCAATGGCAACAGTTGTTTTGGTATGACTGTAAAGTGAAATATCTCCTATTGATTTATAAGCACTCAGAAGGAACAAAAAGTAGTAATCTTGAGCTATTCATTCTATAACATAGATCAGTTTTTATATCTTTAGGTGCAGGATTTGGAAACTCAAGAGCAATTTTCTCAAGCTTTTTAGTAAACTGATCTGCTAAGAGTTGAAACCCTTTCCTTACCCTTCCATCATCTACTCCTCCTATAATCTTCGCATCAAATCGTGCTCCTTCAAAATTAGTTCCTTTATCCGTACCTCCAAAACTTGTCTCTTGTAAAGTTCTAGGAAAAATAAGATCGTTTATTCTTTAGTTGTTTTTCTGCAAAAATATTCTCAAAAACAGTTCTTAAAACCTGCATTTTTGATATATTCTTCTCTTGATGGCTCTAAATATTCCTCATACAACTTCTCCATAGAAGAAATATTGTCTGCCATATAAACAATCCGAGCAAGATGTTTTTGCCCTTCAGGGAAGAAAACAATTCCCATTTTTAAATTTTCTGCAAATCACGAGCATGATGAAGTGATGCCAAAAAGTCCAACTTCTTTCCAAAAATAGAGAATATTTTTCCTCTGCATCTGCCACATACTGAGCATGAGCAATATCTACAACGATTAGTTTTTCTTTGTATCCCCCATCTCCAAAGTAACTTTTCTCCCATATCATGCAAATATGCAGCTAGAATAACTTTACTATGCTGTCTCTATCATTAAAATAAGTATCAAAAATTAAAAGCCTGATGTGACTGGTAATAATCTCCATAAATCTTATTTATATCTAATCATTTCTTCATCTGTACATACACTCAGGGAGCATCTCAAAGGTCATTTAAATACCTGATTGCCTTAACATTTTTGAGCCTGGTTTGAAAGCTGAATTTGATAAGTAGAAAAATATCAATCTGAAGAAGTTCTTCCTGAGAGCAGGCTGGCAATTATTGAGAAGATAAATTTTTCCTTGAGTTCTCAAATAGTGGATATAATCAAAAACCTCCTCCTCTCTTCAGTTGCTGTCAATTTTGTTAGTACACGATTTAATTTTCCCATATCAGATAGATTTTCAAGCCCCAAAACCATACTGTAATAGAACTTTTGCATCCGAGAGAGAGTTCAAAGATATTTTTATCATAAAATTTTACATAGACAAACAAATCCTCTAGTCCACATCTCTACAGAAGGGATAATATAAGGAGTCGCAACTCATGTACCAAACCTCTTTGGAGTGTATTCTCCCAATTCAGCGATGCTTTACTTGAGTAGAACCAGATTCAAAAAGACTTAAAATCACCATACTCAAAGCAAAGAGACAAAAGACTCAGATCATGGCAGTAGTATTGTGCAGACTTAATCTTCTTTCTTTGAGTTCAACTGCTAAGGCTTCCCCAAACAAGTTTCTTTATCAAAAATAAAAGTGGTCTCAGGTAATTCACCCGCAAGCATAGCATTAGAAAAGACATAAACGGCACTGTCTGAGACTTAAGAAATTTTTGACTGTTTCTGTATTAGGGAAATCCACCGCAAAATATACGACAGAGCAGGAGTATCCGACTCTATAGGAGTTAATCACCCCAGACTTTAAATGAAATCAGAATTTTTGTATCTCCATAAGAATAATACTAAAATAAAAGCATAACCTAATATGAAGAATAACAAGTATAACAAATACAAGAACAAGAAGTTATAGAAGAACAAAAACGACCGAGAAAAGACAAGCTTTTTACAATCGGGAATAACACTTAATATCAGAGATAGTAAATCTCCACTAATGGTAAAATCGTTTCAGGCAATTTGCATCCAAAACAACTGGCTCAATCACCATCTCTACTTTACAATTTGAGAGAAATTCTCCTGATTTAATACCAGCAATTTCAGCAACTGTCTCCTACTTTTAAAGGGAGTCCCATCTCATCTCATTACCACTGCTGTTTGTTGTCTGAACCAGATTTTCACCATGCTGGAGTAAAAGGATCTTATCAAAATCAGGTTCTGATTTCACCCTTTCTTTGCAGATAAGAGTTCCAAAGAGTGCAGATCCTGCAAAAGTCTAAGATACGCCTTCCTTTGCTCAGAAGTAAATCTTAGCCTCCCATCGTCCTGCAGGATCGGTTGCAAGATATGAAAGACAGACTTTAGCCTCGTTGTTCAACAATAGCTGGATTCTATACATCTCAGGAGAAGCATCATCACCTGCTAGAGCAAATCCTCCACCAAGTAAAAATGTCATTTGTCCATATAGAAAAATCTCAACGAAATAATACTAAAGAAAATAAGTTTTCAAGAGTTTTTCCCTCAAAATACTAGTATACAGAAAAATCCAAAAGAAGCCATCACTGATAATTGATAAGCCCATATATATCTCAAAGACTCGCTACCAATGAGTACTACCATTTTAAAACTCAAGTGAGCAGCCAATAAAAGCTTCTTATAAAGCCTAGCCCCTTTCTTATATATATATCTCATCTATCATATCCGATATGATGTTGATGTTCTCCATAGGGCAGCATGATGATCCCGGTTCAAATTGCCTCTTCCTCGACATTCAACACAATAGCCCAAGGAGGTACTTTTAAAATCCTCAGCAGGTATAGAAGGAAAGCTTTTGATTCACTCCCATCGTCTGATCATCAGCAAAGAGTTAAACAAAGCACTGCCTCATTGACTCAACTGAGAAAGAGCATAAGGAAGCAATTGAGAGAGAACAAAACTCTTTGAGAAAGATGATAACATTGAAGAGCAAGATTAGATCGTATCTTTGGTCGCAAGGACTGAGGCAGCTTTTAAATCAGCTTGAAAGAAAATGTATCGCTGGATGAAGAGTCAAATACTCAGGAATTGCCGATCAGGCTTGATTGATTGTCGATTGCGACCACTTCGCAACCATAGCCTCGCACAGAAAAATACTCCACCTTCCAATACTGCCCGGCAGGTCAAGCACTGAAGAAATTTTTGGTGTGATGGAAGAGCAAGCTGCTAGCTTTTCTTCTAATTCGCATTTTGTGAGAGAGGAAAAGAGGTAAATCTGAGCAGGTTTTTGAAATCTGATCTAGAAGAGAGCGATGGGAAGAAAAGTCAAAGGGAATGTGTGTGAGAAAAATAGCTCTCGTTTAACAGCATCCTGGCGGTCGACTCTCTTGCAGACGGAGAAAGCAACGAGTTTAGGGGCTACGACTCACTAAAGAATCTTTTATGGAATTCAATAGGGATTTCTGATTTTTAAAGCTTTTTACTCAACAGGAGCACCTATTGAAACATACCCGAAAATCACAATCATGGCTAGATACTCAACCCTATTTGCATCAGCATACCTTTTGTAAAGTCAAGGCTTGACATCGGAAGCAAAATAGTGAAATCCAGGAACCACTTTATCAAAAGCCAAATCAGCAGATCTGACTCTTGAGGTAATGAACAGTTTGAAAAATATTCTCACGAGCAAAAAGCCACCAGCTCCCGCCCAAGTGAGCAACTCATGATAGTTTTTAGGAGGAAAATACTCAATCATCGGAACCGCCTCCTTTCCATAAAAGGGATTGAAACTATAAACGGAATGAGCCATGTTAGCACTCATAGAATCCGATCGCTTTTTCGTGAAGCCACTGTTGTTATCTAAATACGTAAAAACTACTACCCCTACGGAAATGCAAAATCACGCCAGCGACTTTCTGCACATTCACTAAATCTCCAAACGACGACCATCATCCAGCTCAATCACCCCAGCATCTCCATTCTGTCCCTCCCATCTCAGGATAGAACGGCGTCTTATCAAAGATCGCAGCACTTTCGGCCCTCCCTTCGAGATATCAATCTCCTCCAAAAGCTTCGCATCAGAAAAATTCAGGTTCTCATACACCCACAAACCTGTCGCAGGAATACCCTCCAAATACTTAGACCAATCCGCAGATTTCTGGAACATTGCCTTGCTTCCTTGGCGGGATTTCTTTTGCAGCTTCTAAAGCCTTTTTCATAGCCTGCGAGATCCAAAGCAACTCCACGATCCGCAGCAAGTTCTTTCCTGATTTCTAGTGGGAAAACCGTAGGTATCATACAGCATAAAAATCTCGAGCTCTCCTCCGAGGGTTTTTCCCTTCGGCAGTAAGCTTTATCCAAGAGTTCAGCTCAGAATTTTTCTCCATTATGAATGGCTTTTCCAAACTGAGCGATCTCCTGAAGCAGCACCTTGATCATCGCTCATTGAAATCCCTAAGCCCTTTGAACGCCACGAAAGCCTGATCTATGAAATGCTCCAGCCCGGCTTCCATCATCTTCCTAAGCCAAAAGAGAGATTGTAATATCCTCTCCTGATAATCATCCTCAAAACATAGCCCTCGCTCCGACATTGGAAGGAGTAAGTCCCATCGTTGATCAGCATAAACGCTGTTCTCAAATGATCAGCAATAGTCCATGACTTTTCTGGTGGTCGGGCATACTTGAGTTCGCTGCCTGTTCTAGCATACGAAGAAAAGGAGCGAAAAGATCGGTTTCATAAACGCTTTCCTTGTGCTGGAAGAACCTTACACATTCTTTCTAGTCCCATTCCGGTATCTACATTCTGCTGAGAAAAGCTTCTGGTCAGATTCCCTTTTCATCTCTATAAAACTCATGAAATCACATTATTCCAGATTTCTAGCCACTATTGTCTCAATGGTTTTTACATCAGAACCAAACAGGTGGAAATTCTCCCGACTCTCACTGTGTAAATCTCATACAGGACCGCAAGGACCAACAGGACCTGGACTCCATCAGTTGTTCTTAGCATCCAAAAGAAACTCTCTCCTCAGGAAGTCCCTGCTCCAAGCCTCAAAAGCTGATCTCATCTCTCGGAGCATCTTCATTCCCCCAAACACGGTTACAGCTAATTTACGAGGATCAAAATTCAGCTTCTCTACAAGGAAACTCATAGCTCCAATTGAATCGCCTCCTGCTTGAAATAATCACCCAAGCTCCAGTTTCCCATCATCTCAAAGAAAGTCAGATGTGAACTATCCACAACCTCATCAATATCCACGGTTCTCACGCATTTTTGGATATTAAAAAGTCTATGTCCAAGCGGGATGCTCTTTCCCGGCAAGATAGGGAATAAGCGGCTGCATTCCCGCAACATTGAAAAGCGCAGTAGATTCCTTTGTCTGCGATAAGTGAGGCTTCTGGTAAAGATGCGTATTGCTTAGAAGTCCAAAAATCTGATCGTCTTTTGTCTGATTTCCTGAGAAGTTAAGCTTTGCATCATAAGAAAGAAAATGAAAATAAAATGAGCGTATAATTCAGAATGTAGAAGCAAAACCTGTCATTGCGAACGAAGTGAAGCAATCCAGACGAAGAAGCAAACCTGTCATTGCGAACGAAGTGAAGCAATCCAGCGAAGAAGCGAAAACCTGTCATTGAACGAAGTGAAGTAATCCAGCGAAGAAGCCAAAACCTGTCATTGGAACGAAGTGAAGCAATCCAGCGAATGAAGCAAACCCTGTCTTCCTGAACGAAGTGAAGGAGATAGTATATTCTTCGGCTTTGGCCTCAGAAAGACAGTCTCAAGTAGATTACTTTCGGGAGTCTCCTTCTCAAAAGACAATTACTTTGTAATCGTAGTACTTAATCCCCTAAATTTTCAAAAAGTTATTTGAAAATAAGTAAAAATAGCTATCTCCTGCTCAAAAGCAAGGACTTCTTTTCTCCTTATGAAAAAGGTAACTACCTCTTAAAAGAAAGATACTACCTTTGATAAAAACATGGACAAGTTGATAAAAGATACGGACATTTTTCAGCAAAAGATACGGACATTTTCAGCAAACATACGGACATTTTTGGGAAAGATACGACATTTTTGCTAAGCTTTTTAGCTTTCATATTTTTATGCAGTTGTGTAGCATTGCTTTGAGTTCAGCTCAAGGGCGAAATTGAATCTTGTGTGCTGCTCGGAATATTGCTCGCAGTGAATTTGTCAGCTTTTTCTACTCTTCACTTGATACTGATATTTGAAAACTTCCGAAAATTTCCAAACCTCATAAATCTTTCCCTGAAAGATGCTTGATCAAAAGTTTATTGAGACTCATTAAGCACCGCAAGCATATCACTATCTGAGCCAGTAGAACCAGCTAGCTGCGATTTTCTAGTGCAGGGCCTTGAAGCTTACTTCCCCATCAGCCTTTCGCTAAAGCATAAAAACTGGAGCTTCAGTAGGTCTGAGCGGATTCTTTTCTTCAATGAGCATTATACTTTTACAGTCATGATAGTAGTTGGTTACAAAAGATATTGGGAAGTCTAGGAACATCTAAGAGCTTTGCAAGAGGAAGTCAGGGTTTTAGAGGGAAGAAAAACTCCTTTGGGAAGAATTTCATGCATCTCAAGAGCAGTAAGTGTAGTATTTCTTATCAAGCCAAGGTGCAAAAGATCTCTATCCTGTATAAAATTCATGGTCTGTTCGTGTCCTAGTAATTTTTACACTTTGAAAGTTTAGTTTCTTTTATTTTGTGTCAGTGCAATAAGAGCTTGAGAAGCCTTTTCCTTTGAAAAACAAAAAGGCAAATCTGAGAAATGTTCTGCCTTTCCTACCAAATACATACAATCTTCTTTTTCCATAAGTGTTCAGCTAGCGAGGATCAACCCCAGATATTGAGGGAAGACTCTGTTTATTGATCCACCTATACTGGCTCTTCAAGATAAATTCATATAAGGAATCGTCATACTGGAAAAAGTTCTTATATGCGAAGAAATAAAGACTTGCTCTCAAGTCCTGATGGAAAACAAAAACTTTGAGGAGGATACGCTTTTTCATGCTCTTTAGAGTATGAGGTAAAACACCCTGAGTCCAAAATCATGTGGTCTGTGATTGAGCCACCCTCATGCAAATGATAGTTCAACTTCGAAACACTTTAACCCATAACCTTGCAATCCTCTCAATATCCCGTTCTTCTATGCTTCTACCATCTTGAAAATGGAGAATAACAGAGGATGACTTCACTCACATCGCCAGCATCTTTATATAGGGAAGGTAAATGGCAAAATCAACCTGTTGTCATCTTTTCAATGTTTCAGTTTCCCAAGAGGTGAGCTACCTGTTACCACTCCAGAATAATCCTCACAAACAAGCCCTCATGAGAAGGGGTTATCTGAAACCACTTTCTCCTGAGAAACTTGTCTGTGGTGCTGAAGATCAAGAGGAAGGAAATTGTGGTATTAAGAGGAGTGCAAGCAACTAAGAAAACTCAGAAACTGTAAGAATGAGAGGGAAAAAGTTTTCATTTTCTTACAAGTAAAAAGAAGAGCAAAATTTTTATACTTATATTATTCTAAGAATCTTTTCAATCTTAATATAAAAGAGAGAGAGCAACCTCTATCTAAATTAGTTTAATTACTTACAATTATAGATTCAAATTAGGTAAATAAGACATTAGCAACGAGTATAATCTGAGGAAGAACCATTAGACATTCGGTTTTAAGAGAGTCTTAAAGGTAAGGATTGAGCAGACTCAGAAAATGAGTCTCCAGTTGATCCCTGTAGAATCACAGAACCAAATATCTCGAACTCTATCAGTTCCGCCCCAAACAATACTAACTATAGTGAAATAATGTCCATATCCACCAAAGCAGTTGTTCCAATCATCACAATCGGAGTTTTGAAACTTTACCAGATGCTTCAAAAGCCTCTTCAGTACAACTGCATGATTCCTCTTGATTTACTAGTTGTCCAAATGACGAACACCAACCCTACTAGAATTATCATAAATCAATCCATAATCTTCGATAGATATACTGCATCGTAGCCCTTCTTAAATAAGAATCATGGGAATTTTCATAAACCTTTTTAGCCTTCTTGCTTATCAAGTTTTATAGTCATCAGAATCACTGGCTCCTGAAGCCCGTCCTCACAAAGCTGACAGCCATAATATAATTTGATCAAGAATAAATTACCTCGACCAGTTGTTCCTCCTGGCCATCCACTTTTGGATAAGTGGAAGTTGCTGAATTATCGTATTGATAAAATATGAGAATACTCATTCTTATATATTTGATCAATACTATATGCTCCAATAGGAAATCTGATAAAGATCATAGTCCCTTGGAGCACTAGAGGAAATATCATCATTGATATCGCTGGATGTCATAGCCCATTCATTGATTTGTCGGCAGGGAAGTCAACTCCTGCAACATATAAGCACTGCAAGCAGCAAAATATTTTGTTTCTCATACTTTTGTTATCTGTTTTGAGTATTGAAGTGGCAACACTCGGTTTTGTTTTAAGTTCCAGTAGTCCACTTCCTACTGTTTTTGAGATCGCGAGTATACAAAGTCATCCCCTAACTTCGAAGCTCACTCACTATCGCAAGGCAAACTTCATTTCTTTTCTTGTTTATTTTGTTGTTGGTGGAGGATCTTATGCTCTTTTTAAAATGCTATTACAAGCCCCCATTTCAAAAAAGCATCCAAAACTTCTTGCAATCCTCACTGAGCTACAATTAACTAGACAGGGCAAACAAAAGGCAGTCTGACCAAAAGCAAGCATTTATTGGAGATAATGAAAGGAAAACTTATCAAAGGATTTTAGAGTTAGCATCCTCATGAAGAGGGAATTATAGGTCTTTGAGTAAAGCTATTGAACATCAAATACTCCACCAGAGAAGAGCTGTTTTTCGGCAGAAGGACAAAAATTTTGAAGAAAAATCAATCAATTACTGACATCTTCGCGTACTCCAAATAGGGATCAGAAGGCTCTCATAAAGTGAAATCAGTGTTCATTTCCATCGCTCTGCGTTTTCATATCTCTAGTCGTAGCTGAGAATCAATCTGAACTCATTTTTGCATAGCTCATATAATTTTTATGAGACAGAGAAAAGGCATAATTTTACTAATACAACATTTCATCGTAGTGACTATAATCAGGATTGGGCATCTCAAAAATGAGGGCAGGATGAACTATTCCTCTTGACTCGGAAATCATGGATGTTGTTTTGATATTTCTTACCCTTTTCCCAAGCTTTCTGAGTTTTACCTGAAAACCATAGACTTCATTCCTATAAAGAAGCTCCCTCTCCTGTCATCAATAACCCATCTTTTATTCTCTCAGCAATCAAAAGCTACTGGTCCATCATATCAGCTTGAGATATCTAGTTTGTCCAGATTGATCAGGAAGTTTTTCACCACTAATTTCCTGTCAAACCTCTCCGCTAAAAGAATCATTTCAAGAAATAGTTGACATATCTATCTCTGTGATACGGCAAAAAGAAAAACAATACGACAAGACTAAATAGAAGGAAATAGTTTTTCATTTTAGAGGAGAGGATGAACAAGTAACTCGATAGGAGTAACAGATTACAAAACAAAATCAAGTAAAAACCTTCTCTACCATTTTAGAAACTACCCAAAAAGAAACATTTGGAAGAAAAAGGTATGTTTTTGATTGAAAATTAACTGAGAAAAGCAAAAGCTTGATTTATTTTTATGAAAAACCTCAAAAGTGAACTTCTTTCAGATTTATTTTTACACTGATGAATTACTACATGTTCTTTAGAAGAACATAAAAATACCAATGAAAAGTCTGAATTATTTCCCGTGTCTCTTTGGAGACGAGAGAAGATTTGTCACTCTATTACAGTCCTGTGAGTTGCCCAGCCCTGCCCTGAGATCGCAGAAGATCCAGAAAAGCTCTCATGATTACACTTTGGAAGAGTAGAAGTGTTGCGGTGAGTGATGGAAAGTGCTGTTTTGGGGCTTGGAAATATCGGAGGACCTATGGGACTGCTAGTGATGAAGGGAAAGCTCGTCCTGTCTCAGGCTTTTGGGTGATGTAGATGCGACCCCGTGCTAAATACTCAAGATCCTGATGAAATTATTTTGACCGTAGAGCGTATGCCTGAGTTTTGAGGGATTAATTTTGAAAGATATTGTCTGCTCCTAAGTGCTTTTATATTGAGGAGGAGCTAGGCTCAACATTCCTGTTTTTCATGATGACAGCATGGAACAGCTCATTGTGGTGCTTGCTGGACCCATCAATGCCTGGAACATTACAAAAAGAACTCTGACTGCTCAAGATTGTTATCGTGGAGCAGGTGCAGCAGGACTCGCCATCGCGACTTTTGCTTTGCAAAGCCTATGGAGCTTGAGCATCTTATTATTACCGATTCTAAGGGCTGTATCCATGAGGGAAGATCAGGACTCTAAATGCTTATAAACCTGCTTGGACAGCCACGAATCTCAATAGAATGAACAAGGAAGTTTAGTTGATGCGCTCAGGTGCTGATGTGTTTTATTGGGTAAGTAAGCCAAATTTGATCACAGCTGAGGTAGTAAAAACGATGAATCCTGATCCAACTCATCTTTGCACTTTCCAACTCTGAGCCTGAAATCCTCCCTGCTGAAGCTGAAAAAGGCTGGAGCAAACATTATTGCAACCGGAAGATCAGATTTCCAAATCAGGTGAATAATGTGATGTGTCCTCAGGGCTTTTTCAAAGAGTTTTGAAGCAAGGATCTCAGATTGAAACTAAACATAAAACTTGCTGCTGCGAAAAGCACTTCTACAAAATTTTATCAAAACCCTACAAAGAGAAGAAATTCTTCCTCAGCTCTAAATAAAAGGTGCAGAAGTTATTGCTCAAGCAGTTAAACTCGTTAATTTATTAGAAATTCTCGCTATTCATGTTCAATTTTACTCCAAATCTTATCTATATCAGTATCTCTCTTTGGGGTCATCGTTTCGTTGTACTACGCTTGGGATTATTCTTTTCCAAAAGTCATTCAATAGTTTTGATCAATTTTTGCTTTTTAAGGGGAAAGAAAGAAAACGAAAAACAGGAGTAGCATCTTTTTATCAATACTGCCATTACTCCGCTTAGTGTAAGCATTTTCTATCTTTTTGATAGGTGCAATACTCCTCATAATGAAATGACAGAATTTTTCTATTGGTTTGACGAGCATTGTTATAGGAACGATAGGATTTTGACCGTCAAAAGAATTCACTCAGAAGACCAAGACCAGAAAAGGCAAAAATTCATTTCAAAGATTTTAGCTTCCCAAGTGGACATACAACCGCAGGATTTATCTTCTTTCTAGTATTGCAAATCGCAATTTCTTCGGATGATTGATTGGAATATCGTGAAACCGCCCTTTTACCCTTGCTCTCATATTTCTGAAGCATTGTTGGATGGAGCAGATGGTACTTGCATGTACATCGGCTAAGTGATGTTATCATTGAGCATTACTACAGAGTTACAGGATGTTTTCTCTTTCCTATCTGCTTTTTCTATTTTGAAATGCAGTCATTCATGCACTTGAACAAGTATTTTTAGCTTGTAAAAAGCAATTATGTTTGATGTAATCATTATTTGAGCTGGTGCAAGCGGACTTTTTGCTGAATGCTTCTTCCTCAAAGATCAAAAAGCTGATTCTTGAGAAAACAGGAAACTATTGGTCTAAAGTTCTTCTTTCTGAAAGGGAAGATATGGTAATTTCTACAAATACTATGGTTGGAAAAACTCATTATCTTGGAGATCAAAGAGAAAGACTTGATCAGCTTTTTAGCTATTCTGAGCCCAAGAAATGATCAAATTTCAATGCACAATGGAATAGAAAGCAAGGAAGAGAATGGAAGAATACTTTTTAAAAAGTAACAAATCTCGTCAACTTGTAGATTTTTATCCAAAAAGAATCACGAAAACAGGACAAAAATACAAACTGAAACTGAAGTATTAGCCATTGAAAAGGAAGCTGATCATTTTCTTATCAGACGAAGACTAGAAATTTTTACGACGAAAAAGTCATCCTTGCAGGTGGGTATCTCTTTCCAAAATCTGAGCTTCAGAATTCACTTTTTCTTTGACCGATCATTATCAACTCAAAACGAAAAGATCACAAGCTGCACTCTGCTGAATAACAATCCAAGAAAGATTAGATCAACTTTCTTGAAGTAGTATTTTGCAAAAATTCAAGTCCTGAGAAAGATCCTTCCTGGAAAAAGAAGGGACTGCTACTTTTACACACTAAGAATTTCTGGACCCGTAATTTTCAATACTTCTCTTTGGCTTGGTTATCATTATGAAAAATTTTAAAAATCTGAGAATCAAACCACAATTCCAGCTGATCAAATAACAAAAAGACTTCTTTCTTATCTAAAAACTCAAAAAGGGACTTAAAACTATATTCTAACTCTTAGACCAACAAACCTAAGAAGCTCGAGATGAAGCAAAAGTTAGTGTCTGGAGGAATTCTCTTTGAAAGAAGTAAATGATCACTTTGAAGTGATGCATGACATTCATACTGGGAGGAGCTCTGTAATGTACAGGTGAGAACCTGAGAGTTCAATCTTCAAATGGTGTTGGACTTCAGCTTTTCTGTCTCAAATCACATAAAAATAATAGATAATTAATATTAATCTATTTTCAAAATATAATAAAGCTGATCTTCTGAAAGAATAGAGTAGCATTCTACAGTTCAATCCGTTTTTACAATAAATTTATCTTGGTTGTCCTTTGGGTGTTCTTTCCAAAGAAGCACACAAATGTAAACAACTAATATCATATCTCGGACGAATGTTGTTTCTCGAGAAAGAAGGAATCCAGTGGGAGATTTTCTCCATCACCATAAATAAAACAGTCCTCCTCAAACAGTTTTTCAGAGCATCTGGATGGTCTATAAAATTCGCTTCATTCGGAGTTTCCATCTTTGCAATTAACACGATAGCTCAAGAAATCTACACCTTCTTTCTAAACATCTGATACACATAATTACTTTTTCAAAAACCTTGTAGATACTCTATATGGAGTAAAGTATTATTTTTGAAAACTAACTTGAGAGTTTTTAAGAGGATCACTAGGAATAGAGAAATATACTCTGATAATTCTGGAATAAAATTAGTCACAGGTCCCATTAACGTACCCTAATTTTCTAGCTCACGATTTACCCTTTCAACCAAAGGAAAGTTTCTATGTCCATTCTTATAAGACTCAATTAGCTACAGCAAGATTTCTTAAATCTAATTGTCTCTCTTATGTCTCTTGTTCTTTCCATATGATTTCATTATCCTTTGAGATAAAGGCTGAAACTTAAAGCTCAATAAGTAACAATAATAACCAATATTTCCACAAGCGTAAAAGCTTTTAGAAATTTATGTATACTTTTTCTACCTCAAATTCAAATTTCTCATATATAATTTTTGTTTTTAATAGTTCTGAGTTCAGAGATAACGATTATCTCATATTTTTCAAGGAAAAATTCAATTAACAGAATAAAAATTAACAAATAAGTCAAGCATCAAAAATCAAAAACTCCTAGAAAATCTTGCAAAAGCTCAATCAAAAATCCACCATATACTTGAAATAGGGTCTTTATTCAGCATTCTCATTTGATGAAACAACACTTGATGATAAGAAAATTCCTCAGCACTCTAGTTTTTACTCTCATGGGGAGTTTTGATATTGCTCTGATGACGTACAGAGCACAGACAAACACGTATAGCTCAAAGTACCTACGGATTATTTTGCCAATTATAAAATCCAAAAAGATTGGTCAAGACTCTCTGAGCTTTTTGTAGATATTGATGCAGAAAACAAAATCTGAAAAGATCAATGGAGTAGTACTCTACTCAGAATTGTTAGAATTATGAAGAGAATTTTTCCCTTATTTTCCTCAACAAGATTATAGTTTTCAGGTGGTCTATAAGCAGTGTCTAAAAACAACTGAAGCGATGCAAAAGAACTAATAGAGAAAATTTTTCTAGTTTTTATGAAAATTGCAGAAACCCACTCGCAAATATCACCACTACTATTCAAAAAATAAATATAGTGTAAAAAGCCATTGCAAGTACGCAAACCCAACCTGAGGTCCAGCACACCACTAACAGTTACCTTTGATGCAAGAACGAGTAAAGACCTTCTAATGAAAAACTATTCCTGCAAAGGAACTATTTTGGTATTATAGAGATATTGATGGGATTGATAAGCCAATTGGTGTCGGACCACTTGCAAAGCATACCTTCACTGAACCTGGAACCTATATGGTGCATTTAACAGTTAGAAGCTCTAATGCTGGAATATTTGATGGAGAATCAACCGTTTCTGTAAATGTTAGTCCAAAAGTCAGCCGTGGTCAGCATTTATGCTAATGGGAAAAGATGAACAAAATAAGGCTTCAAAAATCTGAATTCAGGAGGCAAAGGAGTATTTTTGATGGAAGCGTACTACTCAATGTGATGAAGAGAATTCTCTATCATAAACGACTCGATCAATTCTAGAGATGGTTTTAAATGGGGAAAAGAAGGAGATGGAAGCCCAAGCTATATTAATGTTCCACTCCCTGGTCAGGAGAATATACAGTAGCCTTAACCGTTTCTGATAATGATACGACTCAGTGAACACTTTAATATTTCTATATCTGATCCTGTGGCTATTATTCAGACAAACTCCAGAAAAAGGGAACACCTCTACCACCTATAGTTTTGGAGCAACAGCCTCATATTCACTGACTTCTAGACTTAAGATTTATACTTGGGGAGCTGATAGTGAGGGAAATAAACTTGATACTCTGCAAGGGAAAACGATCAAAAACAATTTAAAAACCCTGAAACTATACAGTAAAACTCACTGTAGAAGATGAAATGGGACTCAAAAATAGCGATATGCTCAATGTCTATGCTCAGAGTCCACTCCTCCAACACCACACTTATATACACACAAGGTAACAATCATCCATCAGAATTTTTCTTTGACGCAAAATCTTCTAATGATATTGACGTTGGAAATACATATGATAAACTGACTCTATGATTGGAGTTTTTCTAATCCAAGTGCCGTTTAGATCTAAAACTGAAGATAATAACAAAAATTACAGCACTTTTCAATGAAACGGAAAGCATTTAGTAACTCTCAAGGTATCAGATAACTATGGGAAAACTGAAGAAATTGTCAAAGAAGTTAATGTAGAATCCACACTGAGACCAGAATTGATTATTCGTCCAAAATCTGCCGTTTGAAAACCTATGTTGGATTTATTCTCAAAAGTAATGCAAATTCAGCACCAATTGTAAGCTATGAATGGGATTTTTGAGATGGATCAACCCCTAAGAGTCAATAAACTCAATACCATGAAATATGAATATCAAAAGTCTGAACCTATAAAGTCAAAGTAAAAGTAGCTGATGAAAAATGGAAATACTACTATGAAGTATATAGTGCTGGTCTTTATCGGAGAAAAGATACTCCAATCATTGGTTATGAAATCAAAGATAGTCACAATTTCACTCTTGGGCAGAATGATCTTTGTCTTGTTAATAATGAAAAGTGAGGATCTGAAGTGAAGTAAAAGCCTACAGAATAAATGAGACAAGAACTGTTCCTCCATTGGTCACATGACTCTTTTCTGTAAAACGCACAAGGAAATACGAATCAACTTAGGCATTACTCAAGCGAAAAACGATGAAATCATCACAAGAACCAACAATTCTCTTATAAATTTAATGGTATATGATGTCAGTATATTGGATTATACCCTCGAAGATGTGTCTCCTGGGTAAAACAACAAAAAGAAAAGAATCTGGTTTAAGGTAGTAAACGCACTCCCTAAACTTGATAATGTGACGTTGAGTTTCCCACAATATGGAAATGAAATCTGAATTGGATTCCAACAAGGAAATCAGACTCAAGATATTTTTGCATCGAGGGGTGGATCCTATTATTATAAAGGTTAATGCTCAAGGGGCTATGGATGAGTGATGGTAGTATCTCATATTTCAAGCGATATTATTATCCAAAATCCAATCCAAACAAGATCATTGAAAACTAAAATAACCTCGGGCAATATTCCTTATACCTTCTTTTCTGTTCCTAGACAACAAGGTGAATTTATGTTTGGCGTTAAAATGTTTTGACAATGATGATGGGACACAGTCAAGCGAAGAAATTCTGGAAATTGACTGATTATTGTTTTCCCCACCTGATTCTAAACAGCCGGATATTCCACTTGATAACGCTAAAAACTGATAAAATCAATGTAGAAGTCTGAGAAGAAGTAACTTTTGATATTATTTCAAAAATTCTCTCTGATAGATCAGATTTTGCAAAGGAAAGAACGATTCAGATTGACCTTTGATGGGGATGGGGAAATTGATCTAACAACAAAAGACGATCGTGTAAAAGCACGTTTATACAAAACCAAGCCTCTACATCAACTCCCTATATTCCAAAAAGCATACGTTATCTACAGAGATTACAAAGGAATGGGAGAAAGCGCTCCAATTGTAGTAAAAATGGGATTAAACCAGCATTACATTTATACTAGTTTAGGAACAACCGTCCTGTTTAAAGATGTCAGTCTTTGAGAAATTATAGAAAGAGAAATCTGCCTTGATACCAAAGAAGATGCAGGGAAATCCAGCCTATCGTAATACGACCTTAGACAAGACTTTAAAGTTCAATATCCAAAAAGCGGAAGCTATACGGTAACAATAAAAAGTAAAAAGATAAAAATGGGAATGAAGCAACAAAACTAGCCTCAAAGTAGAAATTCCTAAAACAAGAAAAAGTTACTCCAATTGCTTCAGGAATATTTCTCATTTCCTTCCAGAAGCTCAATTCAATGACGCAAAACTCCCTGAAATCTTCGTTGGAAAACAGCTTAATAACGAAGTCCTCTTCTATATCAAAACCGATGAAACGATCAAAAAGCTGTTTCATAGACTCTGATCATGCTTTTGATAGTAATCATGATGGAGATCCAAAAATGACAAAGACTTTTGAGCTGTAATAAAATTAGTACTCAAGCTTATACTCAAATTTTTGAATCCGTAATAGGAAGAGTCTATTATAAACCCACAAAATGTTCAAAAACAACTGGAAAAGCAGAGATTTTGTTGTAAGTTTCGCTGATTTTTGAAAAATGGATTAGATGAAACAACCAGAAAATATTATCAAACCATCAGTGAGCTCATAAATACCATAGATGATAGTTCAAGTGTCGCAAATTCTGATCTAAGAAAGTCTCCTTATTTTTGCTCAGGAATACGCTTAGTGATATGCACAAAGAGGAAGTTTGATTCAGATTGAAGAATTTTTAGATAAGAATGAAAGTGAAACCTCAAAAGAAGCAACAAGAAAAACTACAAGGTCTCATTAATGATCTTTCTGACTATGACACTTTTCTGCTAAGGGGCAGGAACTTATGAAGTAGCAAGAAGAAATTTTATCTCTGCTTCCTCTAGAACTCAAAAAGAATATTCTCAATGGCTCTCAAGAGGTATGAGGGAAGTCAGCGAAGGAACAGGAGGAATTACCGAAAAGAAGAAACTCCTAGAAAGCATTTCTGCAACGATCTTTAATCACGTTGCAAAATCAGATCAAAATATCTGAGAAAATGAAATTGCCGCAGAAGATTTTCCAATCAATCAGCAAAACCTAATCTCTGTAAAATCGCAAATGAAGACTGAATCTCAACTCAAATGTGTAACGATTATAATAAAGATAATCCTGAATATAAAGCCATCACTGAAACTACAGAAAAGAAGCCTTCATCATGACTTCCTACCTTTCTAAAAATTCTCCTGGATTGCTAGGAATTGTGGTAGTAAGCTTTTATTGGATTAATCGTAGCTTTCTCATGTTAAAGGGCAAAAACTGAGAGAAAGAATTGAAAATGAAGAAGAATAACCCTGCTATTCTCAATACATAAGGCGAGATATTTAGATAAACCTAGATATCCTAAAACAATCTTTTATCCTTCATTCCACAATATGAAATCGAAAAATCTGATTACTTTCTCATTTGAATCTTCCTCATTTGACTAACTGGGAACTTCTATCTTCATGCTCAAGAAATCAGTAATACCTGAGCTGGACGAGGAAGTTCTCCAGAAGAAATTGTAAACACGATTGCTGACAAGGCAAATGAAGATCAGAAAATCCAGGATACTAAATTTGACAAGATCAATAACAGACAGTGAGGATACGGATCTGACTATCAAATTACCAATACTTTGGAGTGGATAAGAAAAATATTCAACCCTATCTTCAATGGATGCTCTATCTTGGATTACTCATGAGCAACAATTCTCCTATCTGGAATTGATTCCGCCTCGTTACCAATAGTGCAGTAAGTTGAAGTGATATGAAAACCGTAAAAGGGAATATTCAATCAATATTGATTGGGGGTTATCATTATGACAAGCTTCCTCGTAATCATTAAACTTGTAATGGCAATTATGAATATGTAGCAATTAGCTCTCTTAATCATGAAGTGACGAAAAAATCTGTTTCCTGCTTTTATGTGCGCTTACATTCCTTCTTCCAATAGGATTTGCTGAACACCTCGCCCTGCCCCAAATTTTTGAGAAAGATTTTTGCTAATAAACTTGTAGATAATAAATCTGATGAAAGAGTTTTTTAATATTTCTTGTATTAGTAAAAATAACTCATTCAAGACAAATGTAGAGATGCCTCCAGGGAAAAATTCCTGAGGATATCTTCGAAATATTGTAAAATACATCGGAATGTTAGTCGCTTTTTATTATGATCGTCTCTTCTGCAATCTCCTTTACTTATGAATGCAAAAAGGAGACAGCATCAAAGAATCAGTAAGTCATCTAATTTTTATCCTAATTGGGTCAGCTCTTTTCTTCGGTGCAATGTGGCTTTTCGGAACAATCATCAACCTAAACTCCCTTCAATCAACGACTGGACTCCAGCAAAATCTTACTTCAAGTGGAGGAATTCTGTTTTTCTTCCTAAGTTTTCCTCAAAGGAGCAGCCTTTTTATTGCAATTCTTATGATCGTAGTAACCGGATTTAAAATGATGAATCCTCAATCCTGAGAAATCCGGTGATAGTAAAAAGCTGGCAAAAACCTAGAGTCAATATTATCTTTGCTCTGGTAGGAATGAAAGTTATTGATTTTATTTACTATATTGCAAGTCAACAAAATTTTGCTCTAACAAGTCGGAGATTTCATCATCCAATCAGCAAAATTCTTAGCATATCTTAGTGGAAGTGTAATCGTAATAATGATCATTTACTCTGGATATTTACTCGTTGTAGATGGCGGTAAAGGGAGAAAAACTTCAAAAAGCTAAAAACACCCTCATCAATATTGCCCTCGAGTAAGGTGCATTATTTTTTTCTTTCTCTTTATCATATATCAGATTTTTCAGAATTCAACTAAGAGGAGCACTTGCATCTCTCTAGCGAAAAGGTATATGAATTTGTTCTTTATACTTTTTCATAATGCAACTCCTTATTACTTGTCCCTATGGACTTTGAAGTCTTTTTAGCTCATGAACTAAAAAGCTCTGATTTAATCCAGAGAACACTTTTCAGACCTGAACTTTCATCAATATTGACATGCATGGAATGATGAAAATTAATGGTCAAGAATTGCAAACAAAGTTTTTATACAACTTTGTAAAGATGAAGCAAGAACCTTTTGATCAACTTTTTGATCTAATATAGTTCTTATTCTCAATATCTCAGTAATACCATATAGAACTCAAAAGTTCAAACAAAATCCTCACAACTCTCTTCTGTAGAAGTATCCAATCTGTTGCACACAAAGCTCTTTGGAAAGTATCAAAAATTTTGGAGACGAGGCTTCACGAATTACAGAACTCTTATTAACTTTAGAAAATAACTCTGCTACTCTTTATCTAAATACATCAGGAACCGCATTACATCAAAGGGGATATAGAAAAACAAACGGGAGATGCTCCTCTAAAGGAAAAATCTTGCAGCAGCACTACTCCTACTTGCTGGACGAAGATTTAAAAGCCCACTAATTGATCCCTTTTGTGGATCTTGAACCATTGATGATAGAAGCTGCTTTATTGGCAAAAATATTGCCCCAGGCTCTTGAGAAAAATTTGCCTTTGAACAATTTAAAAACTTCGAAAAACTGAAAGCTTTCAAGAAATAAAAACTGAAGCTGATATTTGATGGGAATTACAAGATTTTCGCTTATGATTATGATCCTAAAATGATTTCCTTAGCAAAAAGCAATGCTGAAACTGCTAATGTAGAAGACTGTATCCACTTTGAACAAAAAGACTTCTTAAAATCTGAATTTTCATTGAATGAAACTTCTCGAATGATTACGAATCCCCTTATGGGAAAAAGACTAAAGACTCAGGATCTAGAGGAATTATATCATAAACTTAAAAAGTTTTACGGGTTTTCTTGCTGGAGGGCGGATTAGCTCGTTTCCAATGCAAGATATGAAAAAGAGGTTCGAAAGGAAAAGAAACTCTTTTAACGGAATGAGAAATGTTCGTTTTGGCAGAAAAAGTGAACTAAAACCTAATATCCTCTAATTTTTGACTCAAACTCACGAAGTCTTTCTTCTTGAAAATACTGATTTCCTTTCTTTTCAGTATCACTTGCAAGTGTTTTCAAGGTGGCAATAACTCAAATTAAAGCCGAGATATTCAGAATATAGAAACCTAAGAAACCGTTTTTCAAAATAAGAAGTTTCCAAAAATTTTTCCGCTTAATCGCAAACTCTATAATAACATTTTCTTAACCAATCTACTACAAGATCAACATTCACAAAAGCAATGAAAACAGAAAGCAAAGAGAAGAACAATGCATACATAACATAATTCGTCAGATTTTGTACTTTGTGCCCTTTTAGAAGTTCTATAATTCGCTGTTTCAGAGTTAACGGTTTTTACTACGAAAAAGGGAGTAATAAACTTGATAGCGATAAAGCTAATCCAAAGGATTCTAAAGCAGAAAGAAGGGGAAACAATATTTCCTAGATTACAATAGCCTCTCGTACAAAAGAACATAGCAAAACCCTCCTAAAGACAAGAATAGGAAACAACATTCCAATAAAAATCCCCAAAGAAAAGATCTTCCTCAATTCTCATTAGATTTTAAAAACAAGAATCTTTCGTTTGATCAGGGATAATCATACTGATTCGAGCAAAGCTCCGATTCCCAAAATTACTAACACAAGCAGCAACATTTTCCATATCCACCATAGCTTTTATAAATCATAACTAAGTATAGTTAAGATCTTTCTAAAAAGCAAAAATCTGACATTGAGCCTCCTCCCTCTTCTGATAAAAGAAAATTCCCTAGACAATCTCTATTATAAGTTTCTTTGTTTATGAAGTTCTAAAAAGAACAACGTTATCATTCCACTTTCTCTTCCCAAAATTCGTAGAGTTGAACCTGCTCATGACCTTTCCCGCTTCAAAGAACAATATCTCAGGCTTTCTACATCCATAGTAAATTATATCGCATACTGTCTTCTTTGGAAGAATGTGAGAATTTTCCTCCTGCAAGTAATCTTTCCTGAATTGGTTTACTCAAATCATCAAGAATTTTAAGTCTGTTTTTCTGTATCAGGATCATCATCAGTACAAATAGCAATATCTGAATACTTCCCATGCAATTTTCCCATAACAGGTCTTTTTCTTTATCTCTATTCCCAGGACAACCAAATACGGTAATCAGTTTTTATCCCCCTTTTGTCCAGAAAGAAAAACTCAGAGTTTTTCAAGCCATCAGGAGTATGGAGCAAAATCTACAAAATAAGTTACCTCTCCACTTTTCTTGTTTTTGAAGCCTTCCATCTACTCATTCAAAGCTTTCAGTAGATTTCAAAATTGTGGCAATATCAGAGTCATAACTCAATTCCAACCGCAATTGCTGCAAGCATTATTTACATTATAGGCACCAAGCAATTTCGTAGAACTGCGATAGAGTTTTCATAGATACGAAAAGACAAATTCCGTATGATCGAGATATTCAATAACTTGAGTTGCCCTTTTTAAAATAGCAGAAGCCTGACGAGAATAATTAATTTTCTTGTCGAAAGTGCATTTCTTCAAACCATTTCCTTCCATAACTATCATCTGGAGGAAAGATTCAAAAATTTATTTTGTTTAGTATTAGAAGAACATTTTTAAAAAGCAGTTTTTACCTCAGCATAAGCTTCTATTGTTCCATGATAATCCAAAAGTGATCATGAGTAATCATTGGTCAAAACAGCCATATCAAAATCAATACCTGCAAATCTTTGCTGATCTAACCCCTGAGAAGAGGCTTCAAAACCGCAACTTTGCAACCATTATTTTTGCAGTAGAAGAAGCGATTGAAGATCAAAAACATCTAAAGATGTCATTTTTCTTTGTGTTAGTGATTCTCTTGCTCCCAATTCTCAAATCTGCAGTACTTACCGCAACTGTCGGAGCAACATTATCATTCAAAAATTTTATGAATCAAATTCACTCGTCGTTGTTTTTCCCATTCGTCCCTGTTACACCAATAATAAAAACCATCTGAAGGATTACCATAAAGTGAATTTGCAATATTTGCTTGAACCTTTTTAAAAACATGATAAAAGACTGAATTTTTAAGAACAGGATAGAATTTATCATAACAAATCAGTTTCTTAATCAGTTTTTCATCTTTTTATAAAAATGAAAAATAAAATTATCAAGTTTGAGTATAAGAAAGCAAAAGTTTTTACAATAAAATTTTTGAATATTTTCCTAGAATTACAGTCTAAAAACTTCCCAAAATTTTGACATCTAATTATACTTAAGTGTGAATTTTATTCTCATACAAAAGCAAAAAGAATGACAAAAAGAGTATATGTCCAGATTATCAACCTCTTGCCAGATTGGAAAATGGGACGAGGACTTAAGGCACTTATTGAAAATAACCAGCTTTCTACTGAGGTTTTTGATAAATTATACGAAATTTTCAAACAGAATATTTATGAAACATATAACGAAAAACAGGATTTTAAAGAAAAGCTTCAAAAATTGAAGCTATGGAAACAACAGGAAGCTAAACAATCAGAAGAAGAACTTATTAATTTAGATGAAATGTTAAGCACCTTATAATTTTTATTCCCTATCAAAACGAAATAATGACAACAACGAATCTTGAGGTAGAGAATAAAACCACAAATCAAAAACCTCAATAAAGAAATCCTAAATCTAATCAAAGAATCATGAAGTGGAACAGGACTTGAAGGACTTTTATCCTTTGAAGAAAAACTTTCTAAACAAGATACTTAGTCCATCAGAAACCGCTTCTCTACTAGAGAAAGTAAAAGTAGACATTCAAAATCCAGAATTTCTTTCCTTTGAGAGTGGTGAGAGAGATGAAAAGACTTTTGGGGTTTGAGTGAGTAGGACTGATGTAATTCCAACATTAACCCCTAATGGAGACTGTATTATTCCAGTTAATTTCTGGTATGATGGTCAAAGAAGAACAATTCTTTTGATTTTAGAAGTAGGTTCTAATGGAGAAATGAGTTTTTACCGCTTACCTGAAGGAGATAATCGCTATATCATGAAAATCAACAATACAGAATTCACCTACGAACTTATTCAAGAAGGAGAAAATTTCAAAATGACACTCAAAAAATAATTTTTAATTTATAATTTAGATAAAATGGCATTTACTGTAGAAAACATGAATTACGACAACTCTGCTGGAGTAATGAAATGACCTGAAGCTAAAGTCGGACCACAAGCTGAGAAAGAACTAAAGGGAAGTAATTGATGCAATTCAAGCTCATGAAGATGCAAAAAGACCGTCAGAATCAACAGCAAAGGTTGCCGAAAAAAGAGATGGAAAGAAGCAGGAATTTCTCTTGATCCAAGTGATAGATGAGGTTTAGAAATTACTGACACTCCAGAACCACTTTCTAGACAGGCACTCATGAATAATCTAGAAGGAGATATTTTTAGAATTTCTGCTCAAGACAGATGGAAGAAGAACTAAAAATATGCATTTACTCCAAACGAAAGACTCAAAAATTCTAAATAGCAATCCTGAAAGTGCAAAAAGGAATTCAAATGGAAACTGGGCAAGTTGCTTATGCTTAACCTTTTCTCTCTTGAAAACCTTTTTTAATTTCTCACTAGAAAAAGACTGACTAAAAATAAGGGTCAGTTTTTATCTAATACCCATGAAAGATATCATCCTCGCTGGAATCCAAAGGTTCAGGAAAAGGAACCCAAGCTCAAAAACTTTTTAGAAAAATACGGAAACCAAATTGCTTATTTTGAAACTGGAAACATTCTTAGAGCTTTGATGAGTAATGAAAAATGCAACTGGGAATTATCTCAGAGAAACCGTAAATTCCGGTCATCTTGTAAAAGACGATATTATCATCTGACTTTTTAAAAGTTTTCTTAGAAAACCTTAGACGATAAGTATTTTACTTGAGATGGTAAACCTCAGAAGAATTGGACAAACAAAAGGAATCCCTTGATGCATTATTAGAAAGAGAAAGGAAACCTCTCGTTATTCAGCTTGAGATCCCAGAAGAAGAAGTTTATAAAAAGACTCTGCTCAACGTAAAATGTGTAAAATGTGGAGCCATTCATTCTATGCTTATTGATGGAGAAAGTAAAGAATGTAAAAATGCTGATGAGAGCTTTATATTCGTGCAGATGATGCAGATCAAAAATGCTATTGCTAACAGAATCTCCGAATATAGAAACAATTCCAGCACTTGGAATATGTAAATTCTCTCTGATTATTGGTCAAAAATTGATGGAATGCAGGTATGATACTATCTTCACTCAAATTGAAGAGCTAATCAAAAGAATAATTCAGATTAAAAACTATATCCACATGAACAGAAGTCTAAAACGAGAACAGTTTCATCTATCCTCGTTTTTACACTCTAGATAATCTAGAGTTCTCCCGTTAAAACTTTTATTCTAAATTAAAGACTAATTTATCCTCATCTTTCTGTTTTAAGCAAATACAGACGTTCCAGCTATCTTACCTTCAATAATTTGCAAAACTAAGCTCGTCAAAGATGACCTTTGTAATGCTCTTTTTGAGTGGTCTTGCTCTAAATTCCGAATTCCATCACTTTTTCTGCAAGAAAATACTGCATCTATCAAGTTCAAGCTGAATTTCTAGAGCTTAAAAGTTCACATAATTTAGAAAGCTGAATATCTACAATTCCCACGAATTTGCGTCAAGTTAACAGTTAAATAACACAATATCATCAATCTCTATTAAAAATTCAGGTCTAAAAGTGTTGAAGCAAAAGGGCATCCATTTCATCAAGTGAGAAACCAATGGTCAAGATTCAGGACTTTTTTCTCTTGAGTTTGTCATCTTTTCAAGAAAGTTGAGAACCAATATTTGAAGTTAAAATAATTAGTGTATTCCCTAAAATCAATGGTCTTACCTTTTACTATCTGTTAACCTTCATCCATCTAATACTTGGAGCAAAAGATTAAAAACCTCAGGATGCGCTTTTTCAACCCTCATCAAAAAGTACAACTGCATGAGGTTTTCTCTTCACCCGCTTCAGTCAACTGTCACCCTTCTTCATGTCGATATAACCTGGAGGAGAACCAATCAACCTTGCAACAGCATGCTTTTCCATATATTCAGACATATCAATTCTGACTCAAGGCTTTCTCATCATCAAAAAGGAAAGATGCCAGTGCCTTAGTGAGTTCAGTCTTTCAAACTCCTGTTGGTCAAAGAAAGAGGAAAGAGCCAATCGGTCTATTAGGATCTTTAAGTCCGGCTCTAGCACGACATGAATTGCATTAGAAAACAATATGTAAAGCCTGATCTTGTCCTCACAACTCTCTTTTCAAAAACTTTCCAAATCAGCTAACTTTTTCCATTTCACTTGCAACAAGTTTAGACACTGGAATTCTGTCCATTTTGCAACAATTGTTGACAATATCCTCAGCATCACAGTATCTTTGCTGTGAAAGACTCTCTGACTCAAATATTCTAAATCACTAAGCTCTTTCTGAAGATGAGGAATATCTCCATAACGAATTTGTGCAACCTTATTATAATCCGTTTGTTTTTCTGCAATTTGTGCCTCATGTTCCAAATTTTTAATCTGCTGTTTAAGAGATTTTATTCTTTCTCATTGAGCTTTCTGATTTTGCACATTCAGATTACTTTGATACTGTTCTCTAGCTCCATAGCTCTTTTTCTATTTGTTGAATGACGATCAGCCTTTGTTAATTTTTGCCATTTCTATCACGATTAATATATTAAAATAGCACATATATAAAACAAGTGCTATAATATACAAAAAGAACTATTTTTCAAGAGGGCAAAATAAATTTATAACTCAACCTTTACCTTCAATTCTTGATTTTACTCTGTTGGAATTTCCTCCTTGCATCAATCCGAGATCAATTTCTTTTACACTTGCAATCTCCGAATATTGCAAAAAATAATCTTTCTCGCTTCTTCACTGATTTTCCAGCAATAGCTTCTTTTGATAGAAGGAATAATTCACTTTATATCTTTTGAAAAATCATACCCCTGAAGAATCGTTACCTTTTGTAGGAATCTACTAAACACCTGATTATCAGTAATCCATTTCATATCCTGAATAAAAAGCAAGTGATGTTGGATTAATACTAATAAGCTGGATACTGTCCGATTGTCTTTTAGTTGAACATAAGAAGTAAAAGCCTCCAACAATATCTGACCATTTGTCAGATAGAAAAATCAAAAAGAAACCTCTGAGCCATTCCTCTCAGAAGTTGCCCTTTCACCTATTTTTCCCATCAACTAGAAAGTGAATGAAATTTAGTTTTTGATTAGTTCATCAAACATTAAAACCAGAGCATCTTGAAGATTAAACTCTTTACTTACAATATTAAGTTTATCCTTGTACACTCCATTTTTATAGCTTTTTCAGAAAGCGTTTTCCCTATCTTTTTCTGAAATTGTTCCCTAGTGTACTGTCGTTCTTCCTCAGGTAAAGGCTCTATCTGCCTCAGCCCAAATTTGCCTCAAGATAAAAACTATCTTTAATATTTTTAATCGTCATCTTAGTTCCCTTAGGAACATTCCTCTAACTCCATTAAAAAGACCTTGTTCATCAGTTTCATCAGCATAAAGCCTAATTTTTCAATTCTGAAGATTATTTTTCAATCAAGCTGGAAATTGTAATTGGTGCTTTAGAAAGAAATGTTAAACCATCATGGGTAACAAATCTCGTATTTGCAAAGAAGATTAATAGCATTTGAAGTTTTATTGTAAATCTTCACAAATCACACGGACGGATCAATAATATGCTGAATATTTTCTATAGCTACTGCGAGCTGATAATTGTAGTTCAAACTTCACTTAAAATAAGGAATGCTAATTTGCTTAATAGTTCCAGAATAACCAGTATTTTCTGCAGGATAATAACGAAAATTATAAATTATATCCTCTGTATTTTGAGCCACTTTTAAGGTCACTTTTGCACTCGGAAGAATTGAAAGAAAAAGACCAAACCAATCCTAGTTCAGTAAAGCCTCCAGCACCATATAAAAAAGATATTTTTGTTGGTCTGGGTTCCTAAAAGCATGAAGATGAAACCTTTTAAAATCAAAAAGAAAAACAGAAAGGGTCTCCCAACATCTTAATAATCAGCTTTTCTGCTTCTTCACACCAGTGCACACCTGAAGTCCAAGCTGCTGAAAATATTTTCTATTGGATTCTTTCTCTGCCACAGTAATATCTCAGATTTCTTTCTTTGATAAGGTCTAGAAGCTGTTTTTCCTCAGCCACTGATTCTCAAAAAGGATGTTCAGGATCAATAAAAATCTGAGACAGCTTTTTGTGAAGAACCTTTCTCTAAAGTCTTAAAAATTTTATATAAACTATCCGTTTTGAGGAAAAAGAACTTCATTACTGATCTCGCAGGTTTGCAGAAATAAAAGATTAATAAGGTTTTTAAGTTTTTGCCAAAAGTAAGCAATACAAAATCAGGAATAAAAAGCACATAATAGTTCAGATCCAAGCTCAAAGCTTTCCAAAAATCGAGATAACACCATGTGCAGGATAATTCCAAAAGGCAATAGAATCATAAAGAATGAAAAAGAGAAATGAATCCCCAAAGACCAAGTCCTGCTTTTTAAGCGAAAGCTTCAAAGTATAATAATCACATTAATTAACAAAGCTCCGAGGAAAGGAAAGATCTAATCGGGGAAAACGGATTCATATTCACTAACACTCTCGCCCATCAATGCTTTTGACTCCAAGTGCTCCTCCATAAGGTTTTCCAATAAAATCATCTCACTAGGAAGATTCCTAGGACAATAACCGCATTAATAAAGGAAAAAGAAAAGGATATCAACCAAATCGTTTCACTCCTTCTGAATTGAGTCACTAAAAGAGTAAGACTGAAAAAGCATGCAATCAGTATTCCTAGAAAGCTAAAATTGTCAGCCATAAGGACTCATGCAAAAGGAAGTCAGGAATAAATGATCCCATAATCCAATACAAAATGACGTATAGAGTCCAATAATATAGGTTGGAATCAATAGCCAAGGAAGCCAATTAAAAAGCCTCATAAATTCTTGATGGTATGAAGAATTCTTCCCGTTATCAAAAATACGATACAAGCCATCACGATTCCAATTCCTGTCATATACAGTTTCGTTCCAAAAAGTTCACATAGGGATACATCCTATTTGTAAACATATAAATCAGTTTCTTTAATATTCAGAGCTAAATAAAAAGAAGATATTTTATTCACCAGTTACTCTGATTTCTTAAATATAAACTGTTTGCGTGCAAGCTATCTTAGATACTGAACTAACTTTGTTTCTCTCAAAGCAGTAATTCTAATAATTCTGGATAATCAAGTTGTTCTTCAATCTCCAATCATCTCTAAAAGTCATTCAACCTGAGTATCAGAAATCATCTTCGGATTAACAAGACCATAATTTCTCTTCACTGCCTGCATAATATATCCTTATCTACTCACTCAACTTCATAAAGATCAGTTTTCTAGCTCACTCATCTTCTCAATAAAAACTCCTTGGTATCAAATCTTGCTCCAGGTCTAGATGCTGACATTGCATCAGCTGCTGCAACGAGCCAAGAATAAGACTCGTCATCTCCACATCATAATGATGAGATTCTGCAGCATTGATAATAATAGGATCCATAGACTGTTTGCCGAAGCATATCTGCTCCAATTTTTCGTATGAGATTCCCCTGCTCCTGCTAAAAGAGCTTTTCCTATATCGTGTAGAAGTCCAGCTTTCTGCATGAACTGGATCGAGTTCAAGTTCTATCGCAAGATTTTCACAAATTTTAGCTACTTCTAGAGAGTGAACTCACTAAATTCTGACACCATAACTATATCTCAAATAGAACTGACCAATTGTTCTCACTAATTCAGGATTCATCATTGGAAGATTGAGAAGCGTCAATGCCTCTTTTCCCTTCTCTTTCAAGGTAACTTCCAAATCAGAAACAACCTGATTATAAACTTTTTCAATATAGAAAAGGATTAATTCTTCAATCTTTAATCAGAGTTTCTAAGGTTTTCTGGCAGCGACAAACCTCTTCTCCACTATCAAAAAGAAGAAATTCTGACTGATAACGCGTATCATCAACCAAAAAGCTCAACCCCAGTCAGCTTTTCAAAAAGTGAAATATTTCTTCCTTCACGACCAATCAATTTTCCTTAAAATCCCTCATTTGGGAGATCAATCATCTTAGAGGTAAATTCACTTACGGTATCAGCAGCTAATTTTAGCATTGCCTGAGCCAGAATTTGAGCAGCCTCTTTATCAGCCTCTTCTGCTTTTATTATCTTAAATTTTTCAATAAATCTTACAATCTCTTTCTGGTTTTCTCCTCTATTCTCTGAAAAATTTGTTCTTTTTGCTTCTTCTGGTTTTGATTTTTGCAATTTCTGAAAGTTTTTAACTTTTTGCTCAGCAATACTTTCATCAATCTCTCTTTGCTTATCAAGAATTTTTCCTTTCTCTTCTTCAAGTTTTTCAAGCTTCTGATCCATCTTTTCTTCTCTAATAGAAGCCTATTCTGGATCTCTTCCATTTTTGCAAAGCCTCTGATCTTCCAATCTTCTGTGCCTTTACTTCCAGCTCTGTTCAAGAATGTGATCAGCTTTTTCTTTGCTTCTTCTAAAAAGCTCCTCTTCCAATTCTCTCTGCCCTCCATCTTCTTTTAAAACGGATTTGTTTTTCATTGAGCGTCTTTTTATAGCCATAAAAGTCCAGCAGCACCTCCTAGCAGAAGAAACAGCTGCCGTCACAATCAATCATAAAAGTCAGCATAAGTACTATTTATTATCATAAAAACAAAATTCCACTACTAGTGGACTTAAAATTCTCAAGATGCAACTAAAAATGAAAAAGAAGAAAATGATCTTGAAAGTTCTTTCACTTTTCCCTATCTTTTAAACTGTTTTAAAAACTTTTGTCATATGTAATGAGAAAAAAGAAACTTACCTGAATAAAACCGACCGCCTCTGAACTCCACCTTTGGGAACTATTTCTGAGCTTTGAAACCGTTTATCACCATGCAAAATGAAAATACTGATTCAGAATTTTTCTTTTTCTCGCAAATATGCATGGCTTTACGCAGACGCAAGAGGCGGAAAATTTTGATAGTATGACGATCGTAAAGCTCTATCTCGCTTGTGGAGCTGATATGGAGAAAACCCTGATTTACAATCCAGCAGAAAACTCTCTGGACATGCACAACTCAACCAGGCTTTTGACTTGCTTGACGATTATGCGAACGATGGAGAGAATGCACAGCTACAAAGACGCTTTTGGCAAAGGGAAAATCTGGAGAAATCAGCGTTGGGACTTTTGTTATCCGATTTTGATGGCAGCGGATATTCTGCTCTATGATGCGGATTTTGTTCCGGTTGGAAAAAGATCAGAAGCAGCATGTGGAATATGCGAGAGATATTGCTCAGAAATTCAATACTCGTTACGAACGTTCAAGATACCTGCTCCTCTGATTAGAGATGAGGTCGCAACGGTAATGGGAACCGATGGAAGGAAAATGTCTAAATCTTACAATAACTATATCGACTGCTTGAAGAAGAAAATAGCATGCTCAAAAATAAAGCAGATCCCCACCAACGCAAAAACCGTTGAGGAGCCGAAAGATCCTGATGAATGTAATGTTTATCAGCTTACCAAGCTCTTTTTGACACCAGAAGAAGATCAAGAATTAAGAGAAAATATGAAGCAGGAGGACTCTCCTATAAAGTAGCAAAGGACTACCTTTTGATGAGAGAGAAACTTTAGAACCAATTCAAGCGAAATTCAAAGAAATCTCTGAAGAGCTGAAGTCAGTAAAATGCTTCACGAACACTCAGAAAAAGCAAACGCTATTGCAGAGAAAAGATCTCAAGAAGTCTATGAAAGGATTGGTTTTCTCTAAATATTATCTTGACTTTTGCTATAACTTTGCCTATAAGTGGGCGATAATAAAAATTATATACATAATAACAAATTAATAAAAATAGTATGAATGATATTGAGAGTATTTATGAAAAATTGGGGATTTCGATCCGTGTATCAGACAAGGATAAGGAAGTAATTATACCGCTTACAAGTGGAGAAGCTCAGGTTGCGACTCATCGTCTGCCTCTCATACTTCGTAGCCAGGTTTATACAGAGTTATGCAGCGAATCTAGAGATCAAAATCGGTCAACCCGACCCTGAAAAGCGAGAACGTCTTTTTGCAATCTACCAGTCCTAGAGATATTGCAACTCTTTGTAAAATGGAAAGAAGGAAGGTCTCCTTTGATATAGAGGGAGATGTAATAAAGTTTGGTGTTTCTCACGTGGAGCAGTATGAATTTCGAGAGACACTAAGCTGTAAGAGACCTCGGAGACTTCTCGTCGCCTAGAAACTCCTCGAAAAGGAAAACGAACTCAGTCTGAAAGTCTTGGAAGATATGGTCAGAAAGGTATCATCCGTCTCTAAGACAAAAGACAGGAACATTGAGAAAAGTCGGACTAGAAACACTAATCTGACTTTTTATTACTTTATTGCTCAATCCAATCCACAAAAACCCTGTAATCATGCTGAATCCTCAGAATCAGACTTCAATCTATGGTATTGATCGTATAGATTGCGGTTGCGTGGTTCTTTCACCGAAACAATCACCGATCTTTTCCAAGGTCCAATTGAAATATTTTCTTCGCAAGGAGCATCAAAATCTGCCTCGCCTGGGTGATTTTCCTTTTTCTGCTATCGGATTTGAGTTCTGCGATAGAAAGCGAATAATACTGGGCAACACTATCTCTGCAGAGTAGAAAAATTTTTGCTGGACTTTTTATTCTGCTGCATCACCCGCTCAAAAGTTAATCTGATTTTCATCGCAGTAATAACCAAGCGTTTTCAGGCACTATACATCTTCCTACAATTTCCGCCTTAGAAAGCTGCTGCCTCGTGATCAAAATATTCAAAGCTCCCTCTAGCCCTCATCATTACTCTTGATATACTGGGCAATCAAAAAGACAAATATTCAAAATCAATACTGATCCCTTTGGACTGGAGTTTGGACTCCAAGATCGCGATTCTCGTCTCAAAAATCTGAGCCTGCACATCAGCGACCAACCCCAGTGCGAATCTGCTTTGAGTCTTGGTTCCATATGGAGAAGCTCTTTTGAGGGCGATCGGAGGAGATAATCACCTGCTTTTTCTTCATATGAAAAATCGTTGAAAGAGATTGTGGAACACTTCCCTGCGTCTTTGTCCTTATCCGCGAGAAACTGAATATCATCAATCAAAAAGCACATCTACCCTATCAAACTTTTTCATCAGATTTGCCATTTTTATTCATCCTCAGCGCCTGAACGATCCTCCTCTGAGCTTGGTCGCTGGCAGATAAATCACGACTTTTTCAGGAAATTCTGCATGCTTCATTTCCTACCGCTTTCGGCATAAGATGCGTCTTCCCCAGTCCAACATTCCCATAGAGAAAGAGCGGATTATATGCCGTTCCTGGAGCATCAGCCACTGCTTTTTGCAGCAGAGAAGGCAAATTGATTATTCGCCCCCTGCAACAAAAGTATCAAAACGATAACTTGGCTCAAAAAGAATCCCAAAATAATTACCTGAATTCTGATTTCAGATCAAGTTGAGGAGCTTTTGGAGCTTGCTCTCTTGGATATTGAGCAGTTTTTGAGATCAGTAAGAGCTCGTGCTGGGCATTCGCGAAAGGAGGATAGACGACAAATCTAACTCCCAAACTGCGAATTGTAGGTCGCCATAATGGTTTCTTTTGAGCGATTTTTGGAAATTTTCTTCTGATCTGGGTAAGGGATAAAATCATTAGAAACTCAGATCACAACTTCTCATTTCATCAATATCTATGATCCCAACCTTTCCGAGAAAAAGTCAGAATTTTTATGATCAAAATTGATTGGCAATCGCCAAAATCGTCCTCTCTCGGAGATCAAGGAGATAGTGTCGTTATCGTATTCAGAAACCGTACTCAAGAAGCATTTTGTTTTTTGGAGGAGAAGATAAAAAGGCTCAGTCTGATCTTATTTAGCCACACTCGGAATATTTTGAAGCTCAAATCTCCATTTTTGAGCAACATCAGGATATTTCTCATGATCCACTTCACTGAGAAACATCTCAAGTGGTCTAATACACAAGCTCACATCACCATAAAGATGTCTCTATACAACATACTTTTTCTTTCGTTTCAGAATGCGTAGCAACATCTTCTACCAGATAAAGATCGCCCTTAAAATGCCTATAAATACCATGAATTTTTCAGTTCTCTCATCACGATCACGCCAAAAATAAAAAGTCAGATTTAATTCTTTCTCTAAGATAATATAACCGATTTTATATTCTTTATTGATCCCCGGAGCAGGGTTAGAATAATCCCCAAAATCCTTTTACTGAAAAATTTCCTTTGAAAGATTTAAAAAATCATTCAGATCATACTTCATAATACCCTCTTTTTCCTTGAGAAGTTCAGAGTCGCGATGATGATAGGTAAGAAACAAAAGCCTCCTCTATTTAAATGTTGATAAATTGAGGGTAAAAACTCCTCCAAAACATAAGACTTATCCATATACATCACAATATGCTTTTGCGATAACAAGATCATAATTTTTCGTGATCTTAAATTCATCAAGCTTACTTTCATAAAAAGAAACACTCGGATGTACCTTGAGATAGTCTGGATGAGAGATTTTCATCACTGCAGTATCTTCTACCGCATCAACCTGAGCCGTAACTTGCTGCTAAGATACTGAAATAACCCTTCCCTGCTCCTAAATCCAAAATCGTTTTTGGGTGATATTTTTTTCAATCAACTCACTTACTAATCTTGCTCCTCCATAATTTTTAGGATTACATAAATACTTCTTACTCTACAAATTTTTCCAAAGGTAAAATACTCAAATCAGATCTCGTAGCATAGAGATCCTCTAGAGTACTAGTATGTAGTTTATCAGAGAATGTCGTCGTCAAATCATCAAGCAAAAGCAATTCTATATTCCCTATCATAGGCCTCTCTACAAACATTCTCACACAAAGATTGGTCAAAAGCTCAGCAAACTACAAGATTTGATTCCCACGAGCTCTGATTCAAGCCTAGTATTATAAAAACTACTGATCTTATATTTTGGGATCACAATATCGTCAATCGAGTTCTGGGAATAAAGTTCGAAAGTGGATTATCAAACTAGCAAAAGCACCTTCTGCCTCATGATGTTTAATAAAAATAATTTTTATAACCAAGTTCTCTCAGCATAATCAATAAGATAATTCATCTCTTTTCTACCATCGTATCCAAATTTTCAAGATAATATTCAGAATCTTTTTCTACTGAACATTCTGCATATTAATGATAACAAGTGCTGTTTGCTCGGTCATAATCCTCCTCTGAAGATATAAAGCTACTAATCTTATCATACGAAATCGACTCTCAACTTTCAATTTGAAATGAGTCCCCGTGATGAGCTCGAATCAAATCTCGAATATGTTGGCACATACAATCCATTACGATAGTTCATCATGAATAACAAGGTATATCAAAGTTTTGACAATAAAAATCATTTATTTTTACTTGATTTTTAAAAATAAAAACGTAATCTGAAGTCAGATTTATTCTTTCTTTCACTCAAATGATTGCTCGCATCAAAACATTTTGCAAACCTTGGACTCCTCGGACAAGAAATTACTGTAGAAGCTGATAGTAATAAATCACTGCCGACGATCGAAAATCATCGGACTTCCTGATACCACCATTAGAGAAGCCAAAGAGAGAATAAGAGCAAGTTTCAGGAATATTGGGATCGATCTTCCCTAAGAGAAAAATTTATTCTAAACCTCTCCCAAAGCGATCTAGTAGGAACCGCTTTTTGATCTCCTATAGCAGTTGCACTCCTTTTGTCTGATCGCTGATGGGAAAAGTCGCTCATTATGAGAGATTGACAGGTTTCTCTTCTTTGGAGAACTTGGATTGGATGGGAGCATAAAAAGAGTAAATGGTATCCTCCTAAGTGTGATTTACTGCTAAAACAAAAAGGCTATCAAACCTTCTTTATTCCAGCAGAAAACTTTTTATGAATTAGAATATGTCAGCGATATTACGTTGGATTCCCATCAAGCATTTTTCACAGTGCAAAATTTTTTGCTGAAATGAGCTTCTCTTGAGCATTTTCGCAATGCAAAAATCTGACCGAAACCTCATTAATCAGTCTCCATCGCTCCTCAACGACTTTTCCTCTATCAAGGGACAAATTATTGCAAAAAGAGCACTCAGTATTGCAGCAGCCGGACTTCACAATGTCTTGATGGTTTTGAGCACCAGGAAGCGGGAAAACTATGCTCAGTAAAGCACTCTCCAAGCATTCTCCCTCCTTTGGATTTTCCAGAAATATTAGAAGTAAGTCAGATTTATTCTGTTGTCTGAAAAACTCAATAAAGATCAGCCTCTCATCACAAAAGACCCTTTAGACAGGTTCATCATACCGCTTCAAAGTTTCTATCATTGGAGGAGGAACCCATCTAACCCCTGAGAAATTTCTCTTGCTCATAAAGGCATCCTGACGAATTAACCGAGTTCCCAAGAGAGGTTTTTAGAAGTTTTTGAGGCAACCTTTAGAAGACAGTGTGATAAATATCTCTAGAGTCAGTGGAACAGTAGAATATCCGGCTAATGTTATGTTTATCGCTTCGATGAGACCCTACAAATCCGGATACTACAAAGATCCTGAAAAATCTTGCAGCTGTTCTCTTTCCAGAAATCAAAAGATATCAAAAGTAAAAATCTCTGGACCACTCTTAGATAGAATTGATATGATTTTAGAAATTCCAAGAGAAAAGATTGATGCCCTGCTTACCAAAAGTCTAAACCAATCCTCTGCCGAGCTTCGTCAACAGGTCATTAAAGCTTGGAAAAATCCAAAAAGATCGCTTCTGAAAGCGGAATTCAGACCCAACGCCATGATGGAAGCCAAAGATATTGATCACTATATTCAGCTTGATAGTGCATGTAAAGATTTTCTTAGCCAGGCTGCTGAGAGATTTACCCTTTCTGGTAGAGTGATTCATAGACTTTTTAAAACTTGGTAGGACCATTGCAGATATGGGAGGGAAAGATCAACTAGAAGTAGGACATCTCATGGAAGCTATTCACTATAGAAGTAAAACGATGTTCGTAGAAAATGAATAAATAGGAATAACTTCATCATCTTGCATTTTTAGCACTCCTTTATAAGTAAAGTCCTTTATTTTTGAAAAGCTTTGGTATGCTTTCTAATTCAGACCGTTTCCCAAGGACTTTATAAAACGAGTAATGATCATCATAGGGGTGAAAGTCATCATTATCAGTTTTTCTTTTTCACTTTCTAGAGAAAAGCCAGACAACAAATATATCTCCACAAATGTGCTACAAAAACCATTGCTTTCCAATTGGAAATTGCTGATTCTCCAGAAAAGAGAGAACTCTGACTGATGTTTCGTGAGTCGCTCTCCTGAAGATCAAGGGATGCTCTTGTGTTTTGATAAAAGCAGATTTTTGGAGTTTTTGGATGAGAAACACCTTAATTCCTCTAGATATTATTCGAGATTGATAAAGACAATAGGTCGTAGATTTCTATTTCGCTTCCTCCTGCAAAGAAGCTCAATGTCCAAGTTTCTCCCCAAAAATCAAGCTCATTCAAGCTATAGAACTCAATAGCTGAACCATTGAAAAACTAGGGGATTCAAACCGGAACTCTACTAGAAATCTTTAAATATACTGACTTTTTCAAATTCAGCATTTCATGTTTTTCATTATCATCAGGGAGTGAGGGATCGGAACCCCCGACAGCGGTTCCGAAGACCGATGTGTTACCACTACACCAACCCCCATTATCTTAACACTTCAATCCAGGGCCGGCAAGAATCGAACTGCGACGCGGGAGCTTTGAGACTCCCTGCTCTACCACTGAGCTGACGGCCCTTTTGATGTTGATCCAATAAGCCTCGTTCTGTATTAGAGAGCATTTATCTACTATCGCTTATAGCGATCTTTGCACTTCCATATCAAAGTATGATAAGCTTGCACTCGTTGCGGCTTTACCTCATCAGATCATCAATCTAATTGAGTAAAGGTACGATAATCATCAACCCTTATGTTTCACCTTTCCTCCAAAGGTTTGGAGTAGTTTAATCTCTGTGGCACTTTTCGTTTGTTCCTTTACGGAAGTTCCAGCTTCTGTTAGAAGACAACGAAGTTCGAGTGCCAGGACTTTCCTCACCCATCACTGAGCGAACTCTCTAGACCAACAAAGCATATATAGCAAATTACTTTTCTAATGCAACTGAAAGTACTAAACACATCTAGGCTCTCCATCATCAAATTTTTCAGAAAATACAAAAATCGCTTGATTTTTAAGGTCAAAATAATAGGCTGAAATCAGTTTTTATTTTGTTGTTACAATTTGAAATGAAAAAGAAGTGCTGGTCTCAAATGGATTACGGTCATTATCCTCGTGATTGCTGCGATTTCCCTAGTTTTTGGTAGTTTTATTATGCTTTTGGGAGCTGGAGATAATAAACAGACAGCAACTTCATCAAAAACTCAGTTAATGCTGAAGTTCAATAATTTTTATCTTTTTCATCTGAAGAAAATGTTTTTCACAAGTCATTCTGATTTCTTTTGTTGTGTGGAATAGCTTTTTCGGACTACCTTCTTTTACAACTACTGCTAACGATAACTTCGGAACTCAATCTAACCCTCGCAAAGTATGATTGATGGAACGAGCACGTTTTCAATCTCACGATGCCACAAATGTGAAGAAAAAATAGAGGCTCCATGAGAAAGAACCTCTGTAATGCGTTTTTATCCAAGATATTGTGCTTTGAGCAACAACATTTATTGGAACAGTCATAACGATTGCATTGATTTTCTCAGGATTCTTGTATATCTTTTCTACCGTAGATAGCTGACTCAAAAATAAAGCGAAAAATGGAATCAAATATTCACTCATCGGAATGGTTATCGTAATGCTTTCACTGATTATCATCAGGCTCGTGTAGTTTTTAGCGAGAGGAGGCAGTTATCACTTGCTTTTTCATGAGGGCAAATACCCATACTTAAAGTTACAAGAAATTCTCTCTTCATGAGAGAGTTTTTTATATACGAATAATCCAACATTTTATGCAAGATCAAGAGAAATTGAACAAATCAAAAATATACTTGGTGAACTGCAGAATCATCAACAAAGAAGATCCCTTTATCTTTCTGATTTAGAACAGCATCCAGCTTTTTGACCTCTCTCTTCACTTTCTGATCAAGAAAAAAGCAAGTCAAGAATATCATCAAGACCTACATAGAAGAAAAATTCAAGCCATCAAGAGGACTAAATGAGGGACAGCTTTTTGCAAGATTTACGGAAACCTATCCTGAATTATTTTTGGGAATTTCGTGAACTTAATGATCGCAACAATACAGATTCAACATCTTTTCAAACTCTCGGGAAACAAGTAGAAATTGAGATGTTTAAACTAGAATGAATTTTAACCGAAAAATGCTGAAACAGGAGAGAAAGGATTGGATAAAGTAATTGATTCATTTTATACGATTGTCTCATCTTTTTCCCAAGATTTAGTGAGGTAGAATAGAAAACCTCCTTTATGTATCAAAGAAGCTCATGATAGAGCCTCTTTTTAACTGTGAAACGTCGTAGAAAAATACTAGCTATTGTTTTCTTTAGGCTTGTAAAAACTTTTCTGCTTCGAGTGCCGCCATACATCCGGTTCCTGCTGAAGTGATAGCCTGCCTGAATATTCTATCTTGCACATCTCATGCAGCGAAGACTCCCTCAATACTCGTCTTTGTACTTCACGGCTGAGTTTTGATATAGCCGGTTTCATCAAGCTCTAATTGTCAATTAAGAAATGCCGTATTTGGAGTATGTCCTATAGCATACAAACAACCCAGCGCATTCAATCAGCTTTTTTTCTTGTGTTTTATTATTGATGGTCCAAACTCCATTTAAAAGCTGTTCTCCTACAAGCTCCGTTGCCTCGGTATTCCATAAGATTTCAATTTTTTCATTTGCAAAAAGCTTTTTCTTGCATTGCTTTAGAAGCTCTCAGCTGATCTCTCCTCACGAGGAGCTTGACTTCACTCGCGAAATGCGTCAGATGAATCGCCTCCTCTAGTGCAGCATCTCCTCCTCCAATCACTACAATCCTTTTTATTCCTAAAAATCGGCAATCCTCCATCGCAGATAGCACAGGCAGAGACTCACTTTTGCCAAAACTGCTCTTCTCCCGGAAGCCCCATTCTCTTGGCCGTTGCTCCCGTCGCAATGATCAAACTTTCAGCAGTATAGTGATCTTTTCCTACCTGCACTTTGAAAGGCCTCGAGGAAAGGTCCACGGAATCTACCGTTTTTCGTCTGAATTTCTGCTCCTGCATTAAGCGATTGTTGCCTCATCTGGAACATCAGTTCACTTCCATCAATCCCCCGTAGGAAACCAGGGAAATTTTCAATAACCGTCGTTGTGGTGAGCTGTCCTCCTGCAGCGATCCCTCCTGCCATAAATCCTCAAACATCAGTGGCTTGATGTAAGGCTTTCCCTGCATAAATCGCTGCAGTATGCCCTGCAGGACCTGATCCTATAATAATTTACTTTCGATGTGTTTCCATGCTCTTAAAAAGAATAAAAACTGACTAAAAATACTATTTTTCTTGTGAATTGCAAGGAAAATTTATCATAAAAAGAATCATTCTTAGTTTTTCATTATAAATAGCACCATAGAACATGTATTCTTCTCATCTTATATAAGGCTATGTCGTTTTTGAACTTAACACTAAGTTTCAGGAATACATAAGTCACCAATTTCTCTATCATTTAAAAATAATCTCGAATAATAAGTTGCTGGATAAACAGTATATTCACTATTAATTGTTTAATTAACCTCCTAGCAGGAGATGATACCAACGAACAATAAAAATCAGTATTTGAATACTCACTCTTGTATGTCTCTTCACTTTTTCTTCTAGCTTTCCCTTGAAACCCCTTCAATTCTAGTGAGATAATTCCTTTTTAATCTTGAAACAAAAGCTTAAAATCTTTATTACGATTATCGTAACATAGAAAATATAAAAATGAAATTAATCTTGCGATAGTGAGGAAAAATTTTCCGAAGTTAGGAGATGACTTTGTAAATCACAATCTCAAAAGGGGACAGTAGACTCCTTTAATGAAAAACAAATGAAGTATCGCTACTGAGATACCAAAAAGAAAATAAATATGAAAAACAAAAATTTCTTCGCTGCTTGCAGTGCTTTCTCATGATTTTCTGCAGGAATTATTACTTCATGCGATAATGATTATGAGTATATGGTTCAATCACAAAGATTCTGTACCACTTTCCTCAGATCAAGTAAAATGAAGAGAGAAACAATAGATTCTCGTTCTTCTTGGTTTAATTATACGAGATGGGATGTTAGTCCAATAGCAAGTAAAAATTACTTTGTAGGAAGGAAAAGGCAGAAATTGTCGTTTATAATGCAGATTTCTATTGATCTTCTTATTACTGAAGATGGAACAACCAGATCACTACAGAAAACTTTAACTTCATTATCGCTCCAGATACTGCTCATGCTGTAAAGCCATCTGGAGAGATGAAATGCCGTATCCTAATCTTAAGATCTCCGTTATTAATGCGAGAGGGATGATGCGAATCTTTCAGCTGGATTAGCAAAAGTTGCAGTACGGTATTTGTAAAATAAGCAGACGAAAAAGAGAAGAGAGATAATACCCCTCTCTCTCTTCCTTTATTTCTTGACTTTAGAAATCAATGAAAAAGTTTATATAAACTTTCACTCTTTTTATGTGCTATTTTTCTCTTTAATATGAGTTCTTTTTGTTTGTCTTTCTGATAGAGCCCTATTATTTAGAACAAATTGTAGAAGGGATTAGCTACAATTTGGAATGGAGAATGAGAGGAGACGGAACCTCTGCATATAAAAATTGTTTATCCTACAGAAGAGGGATGATTGAGCTTAATCCTAGAAATCAAGAAATGTACTCTTCCCAATGGAAAAAGGAATGCATAGCTTTAAAGTGGATTGAAAGTATCTTAAGGAAAATATTTTGGAGATTAAACAAAATAATGGTTCTGGAACAATTATAGTCTATCGCTATATTTCCAGAATTTAATAGCTATCTTTCGCCTATAGATTTTCAGTATCTTTGAGATGAAATCTTTAATGCTTCTTGAGCACAAAGCTTGTTTTTCTTTCTGATCGTCTATTAAACAGATATCTCCTGAGTGTCGTTTTTAGAATAGCTAAACAGGATAAACATAAAGAATTTCTCATTATTTCTTATCAGACAACAAGTCCAAAATGAAATTCATATTCATTTTACATCAAAATAGTCTTACTCGGTTCTTATTCTTTCTTCCCTTCTTAAAAAGTTGATTAGCATTTATTTAATATAAGAGAGAAAGAAGTAGTGTTCTTTGTTATTAGTTGTTTAATTAACCCCTAGCAGAAGATGATACCAACGAACAATAAGAATCAGTATTTGAATACTCCTCTTGTATATCCTAGCATGATTGCTTCTGGCGGCTGGTCTGGTAGCGGTCGGAATGGAAGAACATTCTCAACCACGATTCCTAGAACATCAGTGATGCCCATGATGAAAAGGTTAAAGTCTGGTTTTTGTCTGATGAAACAAATAGCCCCCTCCGTGTGGAGTGGATGAATATCATTCTATCAAAGAGCATATATCATTTCTTTTACTTCTTTTTCTAACTTCCCTTGAAATCCTCTCCCTACCTATAGAGCTGAAACTAGTAAACTTCCTCCCTGCGAGGAAGGTAGATTCAGAGCTTAGCCGTCGCTCTGTATAAGCATGCCTCTCCCTTGAGGGATGTCTTATAATGAAGAAATCACTACTATTTCACTCACTCGTCCTTACGAACGCAGTGAAGCAATCCAGTATCACCTACTCGTCATTGCGAACGTAGTGAAGCAATCCAGTATCACTACTCGTCACTGCGAACGCAGTGAAGCAATCCAGTATCACCTACTCGTCATTGCGAACGTGGTGAAGCAATCCAGTATCACCTACTCGTCACTGCGAACGCAGTGAAGCAATCCAGTATCACTCGCCCGTCATTGCAGAACGCAGTGAAGCAATCCAAAGAATAAGCGAATTGGACTACAAGTGGATCGCCACGGCTTCGCCTCGCGATGACCAACTACTCTTAAACCATCTGCGAACACCATTTCACAGCTGAGAATTTACTCAAACTGTGTGTGGACACCATTTCACAGCTGAGAATTTGCTCAAACCGTCTGCGGACACCATTTCACAGCTAGAATTTGCTCAAACCGTCTGCGGACACCATTTTCACAGTGGGGAATTCCGCTAAACTAAGCTATTTTCACCCAAAGATCATTTTTATTCCCTAATCAAGAAAGAAAATGACAAGCATAACAAAACTTAAATCTCTGAGCTTAAAAGACTCAATAATGCAGAATATGGAGCCTTTATGGATTCCTTTGCTCAGATTATTGAACAAGGAACCATCGCGAAACTCGGGATCGCCGAAGCCGACCGAAAAGCCTTCAAAGCCAACCTCAACAAGATGATAGATGCGAATATATAACTCAAAAAGATGAAAATTCTGAAGCCTTAGTGCAATTGGACAACGATCGTGATCAGCTTTTAACCTATATGAAGATTTCCTCAGAGATGAGATCGCCAGACCCTGCAAATGAGGAAGCAGCAACACAACTCGGCGATTTCTTGATCCAATATCGTGGCATCCAGAAAAAGCCGAACCGCCAAGAAACCCAGCTCATCAAAGGATTACTGCTTGATGCCCAGCAAGGTAAATATACCGCTCCACTGCAAACCCTTCAGCTCACGACCGTCCTCACCAAACTCAAAAAGCTGAATGAAGATTATGAACAGCTCCTAGACCATCGCACCAATCGAAGGACTTGCAGCGACCTTTATCGCGACCAAACCGCTTCGTAGCGAAATAGATCTACCAATATGATTCCTCTCAACTAAACTCTTTGCCCTCAATGTCATAAGCCCCATGCCAGAAAGCCAAAAAGAGCCATCACGAGCCTCAATAACCTTATCAAAGCAACGATGGTCGCACGAAGACAGAGAAATGGACTCGTGCATCTCAAACCTGACGAAGAGGAAGAACAAGAAAACGATGGAGCTGGAAGCTATAGGCTACCTCACTACAAAAGAATCTTGAATATAATTCAGATTTTTCTTTATCGTCTATTTTCTCTTGTTTTATCCTCACAAATTTACTATAGTCATCTATCGAGTTTTTATTTTGTCTTTTGAAAATGCTTTGAATTATCCTTTGAATTTTTGGTTTTTATTGTGCTGGTAATTCTCCACGAATTAGGGCATTTCACAGCTGCTAAGAAATCAGGGGTCCAAGTAAAAGAATTCTGACTCTGAATGCCGCCGAAAAATTTGTACCCTCTGGAAAGACAAATCTGGGACTGAATATACACTCAACTGGCTTCCTTTTGGTGGTTCGTTTCTCTCAAAGGGGAAGATGGAACGGATGCAAAAGAAAACCGCGATTCTGATAGCTTCGTAAAAGCAAAGCTCTGGATTGATCATCATCTCTGCTGGGGTGATAATGAACTTTTTGTTGCTTGGATTATCTTTTCAAGCTTATTCTTGATTGGAACCAAGCCAATGTCAGTTTTACCTGATGATTTTCAAGGATTTATTCTGAAAGTTATCTAATGCCGAGCCTAAGTTTTCTGAAAAAGCGAGGGATTCCTTAGCGGAGACTTGAGAAGACAGTGCATCGTCGTAGAGGAAGTACTGTCCTGAAGCATCGCAGAAAAGATCGGACTCAAAAAGCTGATCGGTTCTCGTAGATATCAACGGCACTGCGGTTTCTTCACTGACGATCAATAAGGTTCTTTTCAAACTCTCTAATACGGAATGAAACATGATCCGTTTTGCCGAAGGAATAGAGCACTCTTCTGTAGAGGAAAAGACTTTTGACTGTGAAAAGGACTGTAAGCTCGGAATCGTTTTCCGTCAAGAAGGCGATCTCGAAGTTTTGCCGATTAAATTTTGAATAGGAGGAGCAATGCTTGCTGGACTCAAAGAGATACAAGTGAACGAAATTCGACCATGACTTCACTTGAAGGATCGGAAAAACAACTCTTTTTCATTCAATGCAAATGATACAAATCTGCGCTTAACCAACTTACCTGACCAGTGGGACTGGTGAAATTTGAGAAAAGCTTTTTGGAAGAATTCTGATTTCTGATTTTTCTTGGTTTTGAGGAATGCTTTCTCTCGCCTTAGCCATCTTTAATGTTCTGCCGATTCCTGCCTAGATGGAGGAAGGTTCTGGGCAGTTATCTTACAAAAACTCCTCCGCATCAAAGATGAGAAATTTGGTAAGCGTAGAAGGATGGGTAAATTTTGTATTCTTCTGGGCATTAATGCTTCTCGGGATCATCATTATCTTAAAGGATTTGATCTTCTGGCGAGGCGTAAAGATTCCTTTCATCAGCTAGAAGCGGTTTTATTCATGGCGTATTCTTTAATAGCTCCAAAGAAGAGTAAGATCTTCTCCGTAAAAAGCTACTACAAGAATGCCTCAAAACTATAGATGTAATTATCCCTGAATACCGGGATTTTTCTTTTGAGATCTGAAGTGAAAGATTATTCTTCCTTCTCTTCAATCTTCTTTACCACGTCTTCAAGACTTCCTTTGCTTTTTGGAGTTCTTTTTCGCTGGTTTGTCTTCGGCATCAGCTGATTTTTGGTTCCAAATCCTTCATAGAAAGTCAGATTTTTCTATTTTTGATCAATGAGGATCAATTTTGCCCTTTCACGATCTGTCCAAGCTTCACGATTTCGTTTGGATTATTCACTGATTTCTGAGAAAGCTCACTCAAGTGCACGAGTCCGTTGATATCTTCGTATACCTCACGAATACTCCATAAGGAACATATCTCGATTTCTCCTTCAATAATATCTCCAACTTGGTATCTTTTGGAAGTTCCTCCATGGATCTCCCTTGAGCTGTTTACTAGAGGTGAGATTTTTCCATTTTCAAGACCGATGACTTTAACTTGCATCTTGTCTCCAATGTGTCCGAGTTTATCAATATCGTTCACATGTCCGTAAGTAATCTCTGAAATATGCACAAGTCCTTCAACTGTTCCTCCGATCGTCACGAAAAGTCCGTAAGAAGAAACTCCAGAAACCACTCCATCAAAGATCTTTCCAACCTCAAGTTCAGCAAAGCACCTTTTCTCTTTCTTCTTTGAGAGCTTCTCTTTCGGAGAGGATGATTCTTCTGTCTTCTTCATCAATGTTGATTACTCTACTTTGATTTCCTGTCCGATAAGTTCAAGAAGTTTATCAAAGATTGCATCCTGATCTCCGTCTTCTACTCTAGGATAGTGAATAGGAGCCAATTGAGACAATGGGATGAATCACTTGATACCGTGCATATCAATCAAAAAGTCCTCCAAAGATTTGCTTCGGTAGGGAACCACGGTAATGATTTCATCTTTTCAAATTTTGCAATAACTGACTTCCATACATCGTACTGAAGAAGTCTAGTAACTGATACGATATAGTATCCGTCTTCATGTCTTACTGCAGGATTGATAATTTCAAGCTCAAGTTCAGTAGATGGGTTAAGATCAAACTGAGATCTTTTTGAGTTCTTTCGCTTCTTTGGAAAGAATCACTCCAGTAAATGCACCATTTTCACAGTTTACGAGAACTCCGTTCTCAATCTCTTTAAGGATGGTTCCTTTTACCTTTGCCCTTCCTTGATTACAGGAACGGTAGAATTGGCTTGCCGCTGGGGCACCTAGCTTTTTAGCCATTAGAATATAAAAATAAAAGAAATAAAGAATACAATGAACAATTGATAATTAACAATTAACGATGAATAGATGCTCAAATTTTCAAGAACCATTTTCATAGCTTTTCATTGTTTATTTTTACTTGATTCACTGGTAATTGAACTATACTTTTAGTCCGATGAGATTTTTGTATAGGCATCAAGATCTTTCCCTTTGAGATATCTCAAGAGCTTCTTCTCTTTGCTACTTTTCTTCAAAAAGACTTCTCTTAGCATCATAGTCCTTTGCATTTGCAGCCATAGCGCCTCAAAGCATTGCGATTTCATCAGATAAAATCGATTTGCATTTCTGGAGACCCGGTATCTTTATCGTGTCTTTGAAATACATTTTCCTGTGTTGTTTTGCCATTTGGATAATGGATTTAAAAATAAAATGAAAGCTGATCAAACCCCACAGTAAAAGCTCCTCAAACAAGGAATCCTTACCACCAAGGAATGTCATCTACTCCTGGCCGGAATCGAGACCAGCATCTAACCCTTAGGACGGGCCTATTCTATCCATTGAACTACAGGAGCTGAAGCCGAATTTTAAGGCGCATGCAGACAAAAATTCGTTTACTATACTTTTTCTAGGATAAAAATCAAGCTGAGATTTTCTGTTATAAGGAAGAATATTCCACTCCCCATTTGACAGAATCTTTTCTCAGCTTTCTGTTTCTCCGGTAATGGTAAGGCTTTTATCTCAACCATAAAATCTACATGCATCATGCTTTCATTCATTCGAGACTTTATCTTTCTTCAGCACTCATGGATCCCTGCTCCTAGAAGATCTGTAGGATAAGCACTTCACAACGCAAAATGGCAACTTGCATTTTTCATCAAAAAGCGTATTGACTAAACCTGACTGCGAAATCGGCGAACTTACAGGGACAGTTGCACTTCTCCGAGCTCTCTTTGATCGGGGATCAGCTTCAAGAGCGATTTCAACACTTCATAACCTTGCTCTTGCTGAGAAATCAACCACTTCTCCAGCTTTGAAGGTCAGAGAAAAATTGGAAAAATCAGTTTCCCTTTGATAAATGCAAAGGCAAAGTGAAGCAGAGAATTCATCTACCCCATATTTATGCGGCATAGAAAGACCTCTTCTGTCGGCATATTTGGACAAAATGGAATTCCAGATTTTTGTCTTTTTCTCCAGCGGAAATTCGGCGATGTCCTCAGGCAAAACTACGGTCAAATCTGTTTTCTCAGAGCGATAATAAAAGCTTTTTGAAGGACTTGCTATTAAGAAAATCAGCATAAGATTTTTAGGTTTTGAAGATGAGTTTCCCAAAGCCTGAAATGGATCTTCGCTATCCAGCCTTACAAGAGAAAAAGCTGATTTCGGAGTTTTTGTATATTCTCCTCTGTATTTTTCTGTGCCATAAATTGCATTCGGCCTAGCTGCCGTAGGAATCGAACAATAAAGCCAATTCGTCCCATTTCCTGTGACAAAATCCTTGTAGCGTTTGAAAGCGCTAGCTTTCTAGCTTTGACTTCCTTTTTCAAGTAAGCGAGGATCAGCTTTTTCAACACTTTTGATCTTCCATGTAGAGAGAAAGTACTGCACAGTTTTTCTGCACTTCCTCGGTATAGCCATCAGCAAGCCATTGCGGATAACTACCAAACACCTCTTCTGGAGCTTTTTCATATTTTAGAGCTTCTAAGCGTTCACTCTGTCGTCTGTAGAAAATTTCTCTCGCTCCTGCTTCATAAGCCACTTCTGCGAGGAGCAGAACGAGTCATGAGCTTCAATGGGAGCATTAAGGATCAGATTTTTGACCTTTTTGGAGGTTAAGACCAAATTTAATAAGCAACTGTGCGTATTGTCTCTTCTTTTCTTCAAAAAGTTTTTCATTATGTACAAAAACTAAATAGCTAAAAACTAATATTCTACAGCGATAGCATAGTTATAGAGCAACTTAGAAGCTCCTATGGATCGTGATTTTAGAATAACAGAATAAGGAATTTCTCAAAAGTTCATTTCATTAAATATTGTTCGGTCTGTCTTTTAGTATTAGAATCATAAACATAAAAACTTGCTCCTTCTCACTAAAACCTCGCAAGGTAACATAATGCCAATGAGTAAGTGCTTTTCTCCAAGAAAACATTTTCTTTTTGTAATTCCGTTTCCAACGAGCAAAATCAAAGGTCCTTTTAGTCAATTCCTGCTTGAGTAAAGACAATTTTTCATCAGAAGTCAGATTTTTTGCTTTAATAACTCTGAAAAGAAAGCTGATGTTTCTTAAGAATTTTTCTTAATTCCCCAGGGAGTCATGAGATACGTCAGTCTTGATCGCCAATCACAAGAATAGTCACGAAGTTTTTGTTTTCCCAGTTTTTGCCTCAATAACTGCTTTCAAAGAATGATGAGCACAGGTTCAGAATTTATGTTTCTATGTACAAACCCTTCAGGTGGGGTCTCGCAATATCAAAAACATTCCATCACTCAAAACCTTTGATGAAGCGGTTGGTATATCTGAAAAAGTTTAAATAAGTCTCTTGAATCTGCATAGGAAGCTAAAAATCAAAGATATGAATTACTTTCGCCAAAATCAGCAGGATCTCTCACCATTCACGAGTGTTTCGTTTAAGGATTGTTGGGCGATAGGCATTGGTAGCAAAGTCACTCCTCTGCTCTCTTAATAAGTTCAAAAAGCTGAATATTTCCATCATTCGGAACAAGGTTTGTCCTACATTTTTCAATTTTTTACCCGATCGATCGCGATTTTTGAATCAGAATACAAGACATAATCTGTTTTTCCCTGCTTTTTGAAGCCAGAAATTCCATGAACAATAGCTAGAACTCTCAAATATTATTGGTCCCTATGGGTTGAGAAACCTTAAAGATAATCTGCTCAGAAACGAGATCAATCCCTGATACTCCATAATCCCTGTCGCTGAAGAACAAGCTGCATCAACTGCAATACTCTCCTACGAAAGGAAGTGATTTTTCATTCCATTTTTCTCAACTTGATAGTAAAGGCTCCCATCCAGACTGTAGCGCTTGCTCTGCCTCCTGTAAACTCGAGAATGCTTTATATTTCGCCCCTTAAAACCCGAAACAAGAGGTTGAACCCCCATTTCGATCGGTAAAAATTCAGGTTTTACTCCTTCCCAGACCACATATCGTTTTTGAGCTTGCATTATAAATGGAAAGAAACTAAAACTGATTAGATATACTTGTTTTTCATAGAGAAAGCAAGCTCTTTAGGATAATCTCTGAATAAGGAAGAAGAAAAAGAACTTTAAATGATAGCCTTATTCTTTCCTCAGAACATACAGTACCCTCATAATATCACCCTCAAAAAGCTGATAGGTTCTCTCCTGTTCCAAAGTCAAATGATATACAAAGTTGGACCAAAAAGTTGCTTCTCTTCAGCGATTTCCTGCTTCATAAAAACAAATACCCCCTTTTTTAAGCAAAGGATAACTTCGTTTCAAAAAGTTTATCACTATAAGCGACTGCTCTCGCTGTAAGGAGGTCTGCCTTTTCTCCTTGATAGTCTTCGATCCTCGTCCACAGCACCTCAGCATTTTTACTCAAAAGATCTTCCAACATTTCATTCACAGCTAAGGTCTTTTTCCTCACAGAATCGATACCTAAAACTGGACTTGTGGACAGCTCAAGCAAGTGGTATCAAGGAAATCCTCACCCTGTCCCCACATCAATTACGAATTTTCAAGGGAAAACAATCAAGTTTCTAAAAGCTGTAAGGAATCCTGAATATGTTTTGAGACGAACTCCTTCTGCATCACGAATCGCAGAAAAGATTCAGTTTTTCATTTTTCAAAAAGGTAGAAATAAGCGGTTCTCGCATTAGTTAAAAACCAGTGTAAAATGGATGATATTCTATCTTTTTGAATACGAGATTCAAGATTGATCGATACAATAAATTTAAAAATCTGACTTGTATCTTGAAAGAGATTCTCTAGACTAAGGATCTCATTTCTTTATTCTTCATAGCTCCATGGACTTTTTCAAGCATTCTACAAGATGCAAAAACAATTATTAGCGAATTTTAAAAGCCAGAATAACGATGGAATTGTTATTATCCGATGAGCAACAGCCACGAGGGAAAAAATGTAGACTTTCCGTAGAATTATCAGAATTTTTGATATTGAAGTCATTTCAAGTGATAGCAGACAGATTTTTCGTAAAAATGGATATTGGAACCGACAAAATCAGTGCAGAAATTAGATCCCTCATCATCAGATGAGATATTGTCGATCCCGACGAAACCTACACTGCAGGACAATGGAAAGAAGATGCCGATCATCAGTTGATGAAATTTTTAGCAAGAGGAAAGTTTCCTTTTATCGTTGGAGGAACTGGACTCTATATTGATACCATTTATAAAAATTTTTCATTACCAGAGTGTCCACCTGATTATGCATTAAGATCAGAACTGGAAGAACAAGAAAGGCAGCATCCAGGATTTCTTCATCATGAATTATCTAAAAATCGATCCTGAAGAAGCAGGAAAGCTCATCCTAATTCTACGAGGTATCTGATTAGAGCTCTAGAAATTTATAAAAACCTGAATTACTAAAACTGCAGGATATATTCAGCAAGCAGTCCGTCATCCCATTTTAATGCTTGGATTGCGAAGAGATAAGGAAACTACTAATCATCTCATTAATGCAAGGATCAAGGAAATGTTTAAAAACTGACTCATAGAAGAGGTAGATTATCTCCTCAAAGAAGACTATCCTCCAACACTTCAATCTATGCAAGGGATTGGCTATAAAGAGGTTATTGGATATCTTCAAGGACAATACGACTCACGATGGAAGAACTCCTCAAAAGAAACACCCATCATCTTGCAAAAAACAAAGGACTTGGTTCAGAAGATACATTGCAGAAGGCAAACAAGCTCCCAAAGCTTGAGTAGACTATAAAGTTTGGGAACTTTAAGCTTTTCAATTTATCATATTGCAGGTCTTCTAAACTGATGACGTGGTTGAATCTGCCTTTTCCTATATCAGACCCCCGATTCTGCTCTATTTTTTTCCATCCGCAGTAAGGAATCCACGATCAGAAGAAGATCCAAGAGTATCTACATACCAACATTCTTTTTCAGGATCTGTTTTTACCTTATATGGCGTTCTACAACAAACTCAATATGCCCTCATCCATTATTTCACCAAAAACATAAAATCACCAGCTCTACCTGTGACTGTCTAATTTGTTGAGCCTGCTTATAGAAAGATGAAGAAGTTTCGCGCCCTTTTTAAAAAGTCAAACCTTATTAAAAAGAGAACTTACTAATCATGAACAATCAAATGCTCACTGTTTTCCTTGAGCTCAATAAGAATATTTTGCACCTATAAGAGTTTGTCCATACTGAAGCATCTGTGCAATTGTTCCAGAAATCTTCTCCGGGACTTTTTCAAAACTTACCATTTCCTTTGCAAGGTGATAAGCATTTTTAGGTTTTTCTCATAAAGAGGTTGCTACATCTTTTACTGCTGCTACTCATTTTTCAAAAATGCGAACCGCTCCATCTTTAATACCATCAAAAATCACTGTTCATCAGGTTTTTTTATCTTTTTGATGTTTGCTGAGATTGTTTTACTGATTGTACAGAAGATACAGATTCGAAATATTGCTTTTTCAAAAAGTATTTTCTAGAGGGATAGGGAACTGCAGCAACTTTTTGTGAATGTGCAACTTCGCCTTTTTAATGAGGATAGCTCTCGAAATGATGAATCAAGAAATTTGTTTTAACTTCGTCCTGTTTTTAAGAATTAGAAATCATTCCTCTTTAGAAGAGGATCCTTTCCTTCATACTTTCCAAAAACTTTCTGGCACTGGCATCACTCTTCATAAACAGCATATAAAACACCCCTATACGGAAACAAAAACTACCAATCCGTTGCAATATCAATATGCGTTCCTTTTCATACTTCCTGTATCACAAACAATTCCTTCTCACAAACTTGTTTTTACAATTGTTCCTTTAGGAAGGTTTTAAGATTAGCCGCAACCATAACATACGGTCCAATCATCTTAACACCATCATTTCTAATTCGATACTTATCTGTAATTCCATTTGTTACTCTCAATGAGTCAACTACTCATTGGAAGATTGTAATACGTTTCCTTCCTGGTAGGTCCTTGAATAGCCCCTTTACTTTTTGTTAGTTTGGGACCATTCAAGCTCTATAGCAGATCCCTGTTTTTGACTTCATTTGATAAATTAGCTAACTCTGCTCTTGAAGTTCAATAACCTTTTTCATACGAAACCATAGTTTTTAAAAGTCTCCATACGTTCTTTTAGTGGCAATAAAATAAATCTGGATTTAATATGTTTATACCTTTAGCTTTTTATGTTCAGGCTCTCTTTTTCATCAGAAGTTGATGAATATCCATTCTTGTTTTTGATGCATTACAAAATTCATCAATACTGAGCACTAAAAACTCCCTTTCATTCCTGAATGAGCGTTAAAAAGTTCATAGCCATTTTTCTTTAATTTTCTTGAGATATGTAGCCTTCTGTTGTTTAGTAACTTTTTCCAAAGACAAAAATACTCCAAATCAATTTCTGTTTTCTCTTTTGTATTTTTGTTAACTTTTGTTCCCAATTTTTAATTTTATCCGTATTCTGAAGATCCAAGAAAAGTAAATAATCACAAAAATATTCCAATTTTTCTATGTTAGAAAGCTTATATCGATGAAGATATTTTTAGAGAGGAAATTACTTCTTCCTTGAGATATCAGGCAATCGCGAGCTGAGAAACTTTTTCCTTCAAGGTATGTAAGAGTTCTTGAGTTTTTGTCATTGCTATCAAGTAAATTCAAGGTCTAAAAAAGTGAATTATCAAAAAGCACAAACCGTTTTAATTTTAGCATACTTCTCCAAATAAAGCCAAAAAGTGTCATATCATGGGTAATAAGAACAATTGTATTTCCATAGCATTTGCTTTAATCAAAAATATCAGCTATTTGAAGAGTACTTTCATGATCAAGATTTCCCGTTGGCTCATCAGCAATGATAAAATCTGGAGCATGAATTAGGAAAGCTCTTGCCATCGCTACTTTCTGTTTTTCTCATCCACTTAGTTTCTTTATCTCACTGGGTTTCAATAGTAGAAATATTTAGGAGAGCATTGATAGCATCATATTTTTCTTAATTTCAGTAATTGAGCTCCTCTAAAATAAGAGGATAAATAACATTCTCCTTAGGGTTAAACTCTCTATCAACTGATAATCTGAAAAATAATTCAGATTTTTCTTCTATATCTCTGGATCTCAGCATCTGAGAACTCCGCCATATCTTCCATCTTATAGTAAACCGTCTTTTTATGCGGTCTAATCTGACCAATTAAAAAACTTCATCAAAGTAGACTTACCAGAACCAGACTTTCAGTAATTACTGTAAAAATCTCCCTTTTTAGCTCAAAATTGAATTTTTTTGAAAAGTATCCTTTTACTATCATGCTGGTAGCCTCGAGTCATCTCCTTAACACTAATCAGGGGGATATAAGATTTTCATTAACTTTCATCGTTATACCTAAAAATAAATTAAAAAGTCTAAAGTCAGAATTTTTATGTACTTAAGTATAACGTAGCATTCTCAAAAATTACAAAAAACTCAACAACCTCGAAAGTCATTGAGCTTGACATATTTCAATTATATGTAATTAAAAATTAGAAATACTAAATGTTCTTAAAATTATAAAACTCTATTCCATTAATCATATCATTTTTTGGACTGCTTACGGATTCATTTGCCTGAAGAATCAGTGATTTTATCATCAAGAGAAATATTTCCTTTAAAAATCATTCTAATCATCTCTTTTTCCAATTTTTGAGATTTTTCGTAATTAAAAGATCAGAAATCTTATAACCCTTTACTCCCAAACCAGACTTAAATATCTATAAGTATCTTTAGACTGGGTAAAGGTAATAATAGGAATCTTAGGTCCCAATGATGAAAATCTAGAAGTAGTATAAGCATTTTCCGTAAAACAAATTGTTGTTTTTACTCACAATTCGTCAATACTCCTAAAAGCATTATAAATAATATAATCCCTTACCTCAAACTCAGCATAATCCTCAAAATCTTTTTAATTCTCTTGGTTTTGCTTTTCAATTCATATGTTCAAGGATATCTCCTGTTTGTTCAACAGCATCAAATACTTCATCTTCTACAAGAAAAGGTTCAAGCATTACTCCATCAATATATTCTTGACTCAGAACTTGAACTTGTTTAGTAAAAATATTTAGAGTATTCTTTTTCCATATTCTGTATTCGTTTTCAGTAATGAGGACAGGTTTTTCCTGACTGTTTGATCATCTGAATTGTCGAAATCAGTTTTTCTTCCCTCTTTAAAATCGGAAAAGTTCATCAAGTACGAGAATAATTCCATCAGCAATACCCAAAATCTCATTTAAGATTTTTCAGTCCGGATCTTGTCTCATTTTTGCAAAAACTTTCATTTCTCCTGCATTATTCTGCTCAAGAAACGTTTTTACGCTTTCCACATGCTCTGCAGTATTTGCACATGATAATCCGATTACATGCGCTCCATATTCTAATCCCCAGAGATATCTTTCTTTATCTCTTTCAGTGATTTCCTCATCATCATTATCTAAATCATCAAAAAGAAATCCTATCATATTGAAAAATTTCTCCTTTCCTGAATCTGTAACCTCTACCTGAGCAAGATCTTCTTCAGTACTATTTACTTTGAGAAGGACTTGACTTTGTTGACAAGTAATAATTGTTCCTTCTTTCAAATCTTCAAGATGAGCATAATCAATATAGATTTTTCCTGCTCACTCCTGAGCATATTCAGAGTATTCATTGTCCACGTTTCTCCTTTTTACCGGAAGATTACAAGTATTTTTGATTCTCGTATCAATTCATTTCGTTTCTAGAATAATTGTTTTTACTATTATCCAGCTTCATGATAGTATCAATATATTTTTGTTATTATCATCATACCCCTTTGAAAAGAGTAATTCTAAAGGCATCAACCATATTGATAATTTTTGAAAGTACTGTTTCCTTCGCTAAAACAGGGACTTACCCCTGCAATAATTTTTCGTAAATCTCAGTTATTCACTACTTGAGAAAAAGATAAAAATCTGAGTAATATTAGGGGTTTGATTTCAGCTTTTTGTTTGTCTATCTTTGCAATGGTTAACATTTAGAAATGAGATTCAGGAGTAAGTGCTCTTTTAGTAATCCAAATTCCACTTTTTGAAGAAAAAGGGTTGTCATCGGCTTTTTCTAAATATCCCCACCTTTCCGGGCACCCCTTAAGAAAAGGGGACTTCTCGTATCGTCTTTCTAAAGATGGGGTGGAGATCTACTCTTTCTCACTTTTCAATTTTTTTATTCTGAATTGATTTATTCTGCATTTACTACAACAAAGCCTTTTCTCTTGATGAGCATAGCGGTTTCTTTTATTTTTTGATGACAATATTCGCTTGATTATCTGCTCTTGCATAAACCAATCCATCATCAACAAGCAGAGGAACCGTCTTATTTCTAAATTCTTCTGGAGGAAATCACCAAAGGATCACCTTTTCTATCTCCTCCTGCAATATCTACACTTTACCTCAAGCAAAAGGCAATTCGTTGAAGGTTCTAACATGAATCCTAAGTCCAATATCTTTTTCGAGATTCGTGATGGCAGTTCAGCCTTTTTCCGATAATTTTTCATTTATAATACTCTGGAATATAGAGCTCTAGCTCACTTCCCTTGATCGCAATATGGAAATCACAAGGAAGCAACTGCTGTAATTTTCTCTGAATTCCCTCCCTTGCATATTGAGAGACAACCTGAGTTTTTGGTTGGTATTTTTGGATTACCATTTTCATCAGTAGCAATTGGCATTACAACGACCTGCTCTCCAAAGGTATAGATTTCATAGAGTGGCTTTTTCTGAAGGAAACTTGAAACGACGATGACTGGTCTAGCAAGCTCCTCTGAAAGCATCCATCTGGGACTTTGCAGTAAGTTCTAGGGTTAGACTTCACCACCTGCCCTTTATCAATAAAGATAACGGTATCTACGACCTGAGGAATAATCCCCATTTCAATACTTCCGATAAATCTCTGAATACTATCCACAGGCTTCGTTGCATGGATGACTCCGACGAGTCCAATTCCTGTTAGTCTGAGATCTTTATAGAGTTCAAAGTCAGGTTTATTTCTTACTTCATCATAAATGGTATAATCAGGTCTAGAAAGCAGGAGAATATCTCACTTCATCATGACTTCCGTAAGTAAAGGGAATACTGGACGATATCATCATCCAACATCAAATCCCTTGGTGACTCAATAGTCTTGATAATGTGCTGATCCTTGTGATAAAGTTCAATAAGTGCTGAAGTAAAGGTTGATTTTCCACTTCCAGGAGCTCCAGAAACGAGTTCCTTTGGATTTATTCCTCAGTAATTCAAAGAGTTCTGGCTGAAATTATATTCCTCAATGCTCATTTTCTTTACCAGGCTTTACTGCGGTAAGTTCTGATCCATCAGAAAGCGCAGGATAGACGATTACGATTCTATAGGGTCAGATTTGAAAGCACTTTTGAGAGCTCCCTATTGATCTCCAAAAAGGCATCTTCTCTCGTTTCTACCTCTTTAAAAAGCTGATCAATAAGTTCATTGAAAGCTTCTTTTTGTCATAATTTCGTTGGGATCTACCACAGGTTGCCAATTCCTGAAATCCTCTGAGAATAGGTCTATTAAGCTTTGAGATGGAGCGACATTGTCTGCTCGTCAAAATACTTATCCAAAACAGAATTTCCAATAATTGTTTGCGTCATATTTTTGTTTAGAAGATTAAAAAGCCGTAGCCTTTCTCATTATAGCCAGATAGAGAAGAAATTACAAAAAACTGACTTTTTCTTTTTGAGTAAAACAGCAGAGTATATATTGATTTTTGTTTTTCAATATAAAGTGAAGGTATAGGAAAAATTTCCTAGGTTTTATCGGTATTTTTGAGGAATGTTTTTCACTTAACAGGGATTAAGGATATTTCAGACAAAAACTATAGCTTAGAACTTTTTGATAGAGGAGAAGATGTGTCATCTGTAAAGCAATTTCTTTCCGACCAAAAGGTTGTTGTTTTGGGGCTAGAATATTATACTGGGAAACCAGAGGATTTTTGGTACAATGTATCTAGATATTGAGGGAAAAATCAGGTTTTTAAATTGTTGGACAGCTAGAAAAAAATTAGAAGAATTTCTTTCCTATGTGGTAAAGCTTGAATTGAAAGTAACAAATGCAAACTATTTCTTGAATCCACTTGATGAGAAAAAAGGTACAAAGCCTGATTCAAACAGTAAATAAACAACGCAGAACATCAGCTCAAATCAAGAAACAAGAAAAAAAGAAAAAGCTGAGGAAGACTCAACTACAACGATAAGAAGCTCAAAAAGCATATAATGCAATTGACCAAATTATCAACCAAATTGATCAGCTTTTGGCAATTGGTGGAAGAAATATTCCTCTATGACTTTGAAAAATTTGATGATATGAGAGGAGAGATTAGTAAACTCCGCCTTGCTACCAACTATGATAAAATTATTGAGGAACTCCATAAAGCAATGAATCTGATCATAGAGACTCAGGATTTACTCTTGTGAAAACTAGAATCAGATAAAATTTTTACCATTGCTCCCAAAAGCCAAGTAACAAATATAGAAGTCATCAGGGAACAAACGAGACTCACAAAGCAAATCTCCTCAATGCGCTTGGTGCGCAACTCTCTAGAGAGGAAACAATGTATGTATCTCTTTGATACCTCAGCTCTTTTTCTCAATATCTTTATAAAGATATTCAGTTCGCCTCACAAAAATAGACTTCTTTTTGTTCAGCAGGTTTTTAAAGGGATAGAACTCATGCTTCTTTTTTTATCCTCACAGAAATGAGTATCCTCGCTGTATTCGCCAATCAACTTTGAATTAATCTTAGTTTTTCAAAAATTCTGAATTATATTTATTTATGAGCGATATTGGCAGGTCTTTTCAGACTCAGCAATGAATATCTCAAACCAAAAATCTCTCCCAGTACGGATTGCTTCGTATCTGAATTCTTGGAATTTATGGAGGATCATCCATTTTATAAGTTATTTTAGTTTTTAGTGACTATTCTGTGCCTTATCTCTAATATTCACCATTTGCTACAATTTTCACTAGCATTTTTGTTCAATTAGAAGTGCGATATTTTGGATTATTCCCATTACTATTTTTGATTTTTCTTTTTCTCAAGGAATCCAAGATATGAAACTAAAATTTTCTGAAGTTGATCTCGCAGAAAAATACGGACTTTATGCCTTAGGACTCTTGGTGTTCTTTGGACTTTTTGGAATGTTGAATTTTATTGGACTCAACAATCAAACATCTTTTTATTTTACTTTTTATATCACGAATTCTCTGGTACTGTTCATATTTTCGAGATTATCAAGACGGGAAAAACCATGTTTAAAAATTGATTTCTTTTTATTTTAGCTCTTCTTATTAGGAGATCATCTCATAGAAAACGGACGAAATGATTTTGAAGGGATACTCAGTATCTGCTTACTTTTGGCAAATTTAGAGTTTTGATGATTACGGTATGGAATAGGAAGTTTTAGAGATGTGAAAAAGATCATCATTATCATTTCTTCTACTTCTTTTAGTAGGAGATGATCCTATTTTCAATTATCTCTACCCCGCTTTATGCTTTGAATCTTGATCTATTAGCTGTGCATATTCCTCTTACTCCTTAACCACGCCTATCAACTACCAAAAAGAAAAAGAAACACTAAGAAAGAAATTTCCCTAAGAAGGGTTCTCGCTGGAGAAAGGATTCTAAAAGATCTGACTTTCTTTCCTTTTTCATTTTTACAAGGACTACCTAAAAACATTGAAAGACTCTTTGAATACAGCAATGTTGGCTTTACTTATTGGGATTTTTGGTTGCTTATCTTTTACCAATATTTCAATGACAAGTCCTCCAACAGCGACGATATCGATCATGAATTACTCTATTTCTCATAAACGCCTCTCTTCTTATCAGATTTTCTCACTTATAAGTAGATTTGCAGTAGCACTCATTATTAACTCTCTCTTTATATCAGTTTACTTGTTTTTGGTGACTGGAGTAAAAAGAAATGCTTCCTTGGTTAATTGCACGGAATATCCTATGTGGAATCTTGGTTTTTCTATACAGAATTCCTGCAATAAAAGCATGGTTTAAAAAACTGATGTGATTTTCTGGCTCTTGACAAGTCTCGTTGCAATGCTCTTAAACATTATGCTTCTCGTGAGACTTTCCTACTCTGGACAGCTTATTTTCTCACTCATCTATCTATGAATTCAAGGAACCATTGCTTATTATGTACTTCAACCTATCAGAAACTACGACATCCTTCCTACTGAAATCGAGGAATAACGATCCACTCAATATTCTCCAGAAAAGGAGATGAAACTTTAGGTAATATATTCACTCTTTATGAAATATCACGATATTGTTGCTTATAATCTCCAGCATAACCTCTGCCCCTTTTGTAGTATGCCAAAGGAATTTATTTTAGAAAAATCAGATTCCTTCTATGTTACTTTAGCTCGTGCCCCTATATCAAAAATCATCTCACTATCATTCCTAAGAGGCATGTAATACTTTTCAACGATCTTTCATGGGATGAAGTCCAAGATTTAATGCAACTGATAAGTAAATGGAACAAAAAGCTCCATCAAAACATCGTGATGTTAACCTCCTTTTTGAGAGATGGATTTATGGGAGGAGACAATAGGGAAAAGTGTGAATCATATGCACTTTCATCTTATTCCTGATATGGCGATTGGTCCAGAAAAACCAAGCGAAAAGAACGTCAATTTTTATCGGAAAAAGATTTTTAAAAGCGATAAAAGGTATCAAGCACTTCTCGTAACTAAACCCCGTTAACTAACGTCCTCGTTAAGATAGAATTTTATTTTTCTTCTAATTGTTTTTATCAGGAGATAGTTATACTTTTTGTTTATTTTCTGATCAGAAATGCTTATTCTTTCGCTCTTTACACTTCTTTTGGAAGTTCTACTAATCCTAATGAAAGGAAGCTATTTTGGTGAACTTGCGATCAGCTTTTTGCCTTATATCTGACTTCTAAAGTCTTTTTCCCTATTTTACTGGCTCTTTCAATTACGAAAAAGCTCTATAAACCAATGGAAAGAGAAATCTAAAAACTAGATGTGCTCCAGTTTTTGTCCTTATTTTTGAGCTCTCTTTCGAATTTTTCTCTGGAGAAGTGCAACAATTTTACCATCAAGACTTTCTCAGTAAAGAAGAACTGAAAGCTCCTATCAGAGTTCTTTTCTACTGTATCTATGAAGGAATAGTAACTTTGAAGACATGAAAACATTCTGAGAGCATCCTGATATTGTTATTTTCGTAGAATTTAGCATCAACATAAAGAAGGGTTAAAAACGTTTCTTGACCAACACTACCCCTATATGAATACCACAACGCGATCTAAAATTTTCGTAGGAAGTGTTGTATTTAGCAAGTTCCGATCACTAATCTCGCAGATGATTTTAAACAAGGAAGCCGAGATGCAGCTGTAAAGTTGAGAAAGATCAAAACTCCATACTATTTTTATGAAATTCATACTGCTTCTCCTGTGAGCAAGTCATGAAAGAAAGAAATGAACAACTTCAACAGCTAAAAATCTGATTTCTAACTTTACACCCTGCATCAAGAGATGCAAAAATTATTATGATTCGGGGATTTTAATATCAGTCCATGGTCAAACTTTATAAAGATTTTGCAAGAAGCCTTTCTGGAGAACTACAAAATAGTACGAGAAATTTCCATTCCTTTTCACTTGAGTTTATCCGAGATGTTAAAGTTCATCATGATTTTGAGTTTCTCCTCTCTGGCTAGAACCGTAACTGGAAAAGCTTCCCTCTCTCCGAAGTCATATTGATCATCTTTTCATCAGTCCTAATCGTAAACATTCAGAACTTAAAAAGCATTCAAATTCCTGGTTCGGATCATAGAGGTTTTTGTCTTTGACGTTGAATAATCAACTATTCATAAAGCCTCCTGGAGAAAAATTTAGAACCGGTGAGATGAGTTTTTATAAGCCTTTAGCATTTCTGATAAAAGATCGCCTCATAGGAGCACCTGATCTTTTAAAGGAATGAGAGAAGGCCAATCTCTGAAATATGCTAACTGACTGAGAGTTTTTCAGTATCTCTTGGAAGTGTACTAAAGCAGAAGCCTGAGCATAGTTTTTCTAAAAGCATAGTTTTTCAATGAGGGACTGATCTGTTGCAAAGATCTGGATTCGTTTTGAAGAGTTGTTTAGTTTGTAAGTACTCTTATAATAATGTTCAGCGCTCGGCTCTCCATAATACTTTTTAAATTTTGGAGCTGAAATAAGTGCCTCCATCTAGTGGAAATTCTTCAAAAGATGTTTCCTAATTTGTGTTTCATGCTTTTGGATTGGGCAAATAAACTCCTCCATAAAAAGCACTTTTCCTGGCTCAAGATGAAAAATAAAAACAAGGAAAAATCGACTTTTTCCTCCATAAGCCACAATCGCTCAAAAATTTTCTTTGTAAGGGCTAGCATCCTAGAAAACGACAGGTCCTTATTAAATCTATACAAACACTCTTTCAGCTCTAAGTCCTCTAAAAGAGGATTCAGTTTTTGCTTCTGAGAAAAACATCTATAAACTGTGTAAATCTCTTCTTCTTGCTGATAAAGATCCCAATGAGTATGGAGCCAATTCTGTTGAATTATTCAGGTCTTACTGCTTCCAAAATTTTAAGGTTATTTTCAAACATTTTTATCAGAAATAGCAAAGTAAAGGCTGATTCCTAGAGAAGAAATTTATACCTAAAGCAATCAAGATAAAGATCAGAAAAATCGCTGACTCTTGCTCAAAAAGACAATGATTTCCTGCTGGCTATCTGCCCTCAAATACTCTAGAACAAATCTGATGAGAATAATAAGAAGAATTTCGTCGCTAAATATCAGACTTTTCGTTTTTCATTGTCTAATCATGTGCGAAAACGACCAAGCTGAGCTAAAACAGTCCTCCTCCTCAAAAAGCATTGAAAGAAAGTTAGTATTTACCTTTGGATCTCATCAATTCTACTATACTGATGGACGAGACCAAAAGTAGAGAAAACCTGACTTACACCGCTGAGGAAGCTCAGAAACAGGATACCATACAATTCTTGATTGAGATGGTTCCCAAACCTTCCAAGAAAATTTCTAAAGGAACAAAAATTTAAAATCAGATCGAAATAAGAACAAAAATCCTTTCTTGTCAGGTTTTAGCTTTTACAAAAAGCGCAATCGAGAATACGACTCAAAGAATTCCTCCAATAAAGGACATTCCTCCTTCTCGAACCTTATCTCACTCAAATGAGAAAAATAGTAGCCATTTCCATGGAATAAGAACATGCGAGCCTTCCTCCAAAAATCACTCAAGTACTATCACCAAAAAGCAGATCTTCCAGCTCCTCTGTTAAAAAGCTTTTGGATCCTCAGGAGAAGTCGAAAAATCGCTCTTGCTTTCCAATCCAAGTAAAAGCCAAAATATCCTAAAATAAAGGCTGAGCATAGAATATTCCATACCAATAGAGTTGAAAGACCAAAAAGCTGAAAAAACGACCATAATGAACAAAGCAAATAAAACATCGTCAGTCTATTGTTTTAAGCCTCAGTTGCAAGAAAAATCGACTTTCATTTTGAAATGAGTTTTAAATCCCTAAAAGAAGAAAAGACAGACGATTATCTCGTGGGAAAAGCTTACTCATCGCAAAGTTTCTCAACTCTGTCTTGGAGCCAAAAATCGGATCGTAATGATCTTGAGGGCTACCTACCTTTCCGTGGAGAGATGATACGCTTTTCACGGCTAATCGGTTTTTCTGTTGAGGACTTACTTATTATATTACTCTTATGAAAAATCTGATCAAAACCCCACAACAAATTGTAGAATATCTCTGATTCTTGTGCTTATCTCACTGAACTTACTCCATTACCTCAAAGAGCATACCAAAGCTGGGATGAGCTTGTTGGAGTGAGAACGTGCACACAAGCCTGGCTAGATAAAGGAATCTGAAAGGAGCCTTTTAAAGGCTATGAAGGATTTCATAAAATCTCTGCCTCTCAGTAAATGACTGCAGTCTATGAAAATTCCTGATGGAAACCCTTTGAAAAATTGAGATCTTTAAAAGTGGTACGGAGTCCCTCTACAAAAAGGGATTTCTGATGCTTGTACTCTCGTATTATCGCGATGCTGGATTAAATCCCCTCGGAGCTGAGCTCATCAAGGTCACACAAACAAGCACTCGATCGCTGGGTAGCTGGCACTGGTGAAAACCTGAGGTTTTGCGTATGATTATTCTAAAGCGGTTTATAATCATGTGAAAAGAATAATGGCTTTGAAATTATTAAAACACTGACAGGCTCACGAGTAGGAAATGAAGTTCACGAACTTCTCATTTTCTACAACTACCCTAATGCCATAGAGAAAAGATTGAGTGGATTCAGTGAATGATCATTGCATGAGCCAATTACTGCTATTAAATCTGATGATGTTGTCTATCACGAGTGATTGGAACCTCTACTGTAGGAAAGGAGACTTGGGTGCTCAATGGGGATATACGGTGCTGATTACCAATAGGTCCGAGGTTTTGGCTGGGGTGACTGAGGATTGGTATTAGAAATACCTGCTATATTTTCTTTCATCTCAAAAGCATACTGTAAAATATCTCATAGGAAACATATCTCTATAAATTAAAAACAATAGAATAGAGATAAAAATATTCCTATCTCTAAATTAAGATACCAAATTTGTTATAGAGCTAAAATTCTGGCTCTTGATTTTGTTTGGAAGCATAAACGTCTTTTGCATAAGTCAGGATTATTGGTATTGTAGAGTGCAAAGGTAATTTCCGGATAACTACAGCACAAACGATTTTGAACTACCTCCTCTATTGCGGACAAATTTTCTAAAACTATCATCACTAAATCGGGATTTTAGAGCTTTGTGGTAAGATTCATAAAGCTTCTCCTGATTGAGATTCACAATATGTCGATAAATTTATGAAAAAGCAAGAACTTTTCTTTTTGCTGAAGAAGTTTCCAAAAGGAATTTTATAGACTCTCCGAATAGGCTCTATTGCTACAAGCAGCATAATAGTTCATATCAAAGAAATCACGAATAAGATGATCTGCACTTGCATGGTAATCTCCTAAACGAAGCTTCATTTGCTCCAAAAATTGCTCCCTTTTCCTCAGTAGTGAAAACTCATACAAAAATCGCCCTATGAGCTGCTTTTGAGATCCTCAATCGGATGTCCACGAGCCATGTAATAATTCCAATTGGACTCGCTTAAGATTGGCAGACTTTAAATCTTTCCCATGCAGGACCATAAGCTCCAGCGCTAAGCATCAAAGATCTTTGAGTAAGTTTTTCCATTTCCAAATCTCATATTACGGAAACACTCTCTGGATCATTATTGAGATAAGTTCGTCCATCTGCATAATTTTGCTTTTAAGTTCACTCAGATTTCATGTTTCCAATTTATCCCATTCCACCTCTCTACAAAACGGTGCAGTTGGTATGTAATAAATTATCATCAATATCAAAGGCATGAGGCTTTATGAAACTTCGATTCAGGCATTCTTTTCAAACATAAATATGGATATTTTTATATTAAAGATATTGACTTTTATTTCAAAGAGTGATTTAAGAGAAAAGTGTAATATAGATAAGAAGATCTTTAAAAATATAAAAGCAGCCTGATCTTCCCTCCCAGAAAAGAGATGAAAAATCAGACTTTTTGCTTCTGGTTTTTCTTGGTCCTAGTGCATACGCACCTACAAATTGAAATGCAAAGCTATCTTAAAAGTCGGCGATCAAAGAATGCAGGATAATCTTGAAAATCGTCGTCAAAAGGTACCTCAAAAACTGATTCTGTTCCTTATCAGCGCAGAGGGTAAGCAAGAAAAATCTTTGAAGAAAGTCCGCATCTTCAAGGGTTTTTATCTCAAAACTAAAAAGATATTATTCAGCTTTTTAGTCGTTTTTGTGGCTGGAGCTGCACTACCTTCTTCTCTGTTAGCTGGGTTTCCAACTCCTACCACCAACTTAGTATAGAGCTGATTTCTCTACGAAAGAATGGCTCCTAGCTCTGTATTCAATCAATTGTAAGTCCAAGCTCGTGATCTTAAAGAATAAAGAACTTTCAAGACTCTGCAGCTGCAGTTTGCACCCCTCTACAAATTCTTCGCTTTTCTCTCCAAGCTGCTGGAAATATTCTTTTACCTTTTCAGCAGAACCAAATCTTTTTCAAAGATTCTGCATTCTAACTTTGAGTTCTTGATCTACCATCGTCTTTGGAATGATCACACTACTCCAGCCTTCTTTAACTTCAGTGAGATAGTCTTCTATCGTCTGAACGAGCTTTCCCTGTTTCTGCTTCAAGATTTCTTTCTTGATATAAGTCTCTAAATTCAGCATTCGTCTTTACCTCAGCATCTTTTCCGAGTTTCACGATCATTTCATCATTAAGCTCAGGAAGCACAATCTGCTTCACATCTTGAATAGTAATAGACTAGCAGCTTCTCCTTTCTTGGCATGCAAAACGGCAGGAAGTTTTTCACATCATTATTTGAGTTCTACAAGCTCTCCTTTCTTTTTCCGTCAAGGTCTTCTCCCAGAACTTGTCTTCAACAAACTCAGTTTCTCCGAGATAGGTCAGTTCTTTTCCACTCTTTCCTTCTTTTATCAGAAAAATTCAAGTCCGAGTTTGAGAAAGGGTATCTTGACAACAATCGTATCCGTATCTTTTGTAGTCAGCATAATGGGAATATTAAGCAGAGAATCCTCCACTTCCTTTTCTGTTGCCTCAACACTCAAGGCATTCATCTGCACAGTTTTTCCTTTCACTTCTACCTCTGGATAGATATCAAGCAAAAGAAACAGTCGTTGTTCCCTTTGTCTTCTTTAGTATCAAACGCATACAGTTCACCAATAAAGTTTTCAAATCTTATTTTCTCCAGAAGCTCCTGAATTCCTTTGTATTTACCAAGTGTTCAGTAATAGCCATCTGAATATAGGCAGGTTGCACTTTAGATTCTACCATATGAAGAGACTTTTCCAGCTCTAAAACAGGAATATTCATATCTTTTGCAAAATGCTCAAGCATGATTCTTTCCTCCCAGCTCTCTGCATCAGTAAGTAAAAGGTTACCCTGATAATTACATTGTTTCCTTGTGTTGATTGTTTTTCCATCATATATTTTCATAAGATAAAAAGAAAATCTGATTTAGATTAAAGTTTGTCATGCAGAGGATAGTGCGATGTTTTCTTCCTCCTCCAGCATTCTGAACCGAAATAATGCCGAAAAAGTAGAGTTCATTTTAGCTTTAGCTTGTCTATTTTTCTTAACTTCCCTCTTGAAAAACGCTTATTTTCTTTACTACTAGATTGAAAAATCAGACTCTTTTATGATTCTGTAAACACCATGGATCAGCAATATTTATGAATAAAAGCGTTGAGCTTTCACTCGAGAAATATGAGAGAAGGAAAGGGTGGACCTTTTGAACAATGATTGTAAAGAAGGAAAGATTGTCGGAACGGGAGCAAATCATGTCACCTCTGAAAACGATCCAGCTCATGCTGAGGTTGTGGCCATCAGAGATGCTTGTAAAAATTTTGGGGACATTCCAGCTAGATGGTTGACAGTTTATACAGAGTTGCGAACCTTGTCCAGTATTGCCTTGCTGCATTTACCGAGCAAGACCAAAGCTGACTTACTATGTCTGATACGAGATGCTGCAGATGTCAGTTTGATGATGATTTTCTCTATGAAGGAACTTAAAAAGGATCTAGAAATAGAAGCCTTCAATTCATCAACTTGAGTAAAGAAAAATGCACTTAAAGTTTTCTGATGAATGGAAGAAAAAATCTGATAAAATTGAGTATTAAAGAATACGTAAAAAACAGGTCATATCCAATTTCTCTAGAATTTTTCTCATTACACAAAGTGTTCTTCCTTTTACTGCTTTTCTCAATTTTTCCGAGGCGGAGTAATAAGTGGCTCAATATCTTCTCGGCGTTTTTCACTCACTCCCAAGCGCTGAAGCAGCAAGTTTTTACTCAAACTGGACGATCAAAACGAGATAAAAGTTCCAAATATTTTTGTGGATCGGCATCATTCCTCCATCATCAAGCTGAAGATGATCAGGAAAGCTGATCGCTCTTTTCAGCCAGTTTTTGGATTTTACTAACACAAAATCCCTCATTTTGATGACTAAATTATGAATTTCTGCTGGGCACAGGAGCAACCTCACGAGCAAACAATGCCAACAATTTCTGATTCATAAAAGATATGATAGCGCTCCAAATAGTGCTCAAAATATGCATCTACTCCTCAGGAGTGTATTCCATATGGTGAGAAATGGTATACAAACCTATTTTTCATCGGTTGAGAAAGGTTCTCGGCGTTTGTCGTCGCTCAACAAGCGTAAAGATTAATCGGAAGCCTTAAATTTCATCACTCGAGGCATCACCATATCAATAACATCTCTCTCCATTGCGATCCATCAACACCTCCTCTATCGTAGTTTAAGCCTCATGAATCTCATCAATAAAGAGAATATCTCAACTTTTCCTAAACTATTAAGTACACTAACCAATTCACTGGGTTTAGAAGAGCATAACCTGTAATAACTTTTCATCCTCCGTTCAAGCGTGATGAGGATAGCACCAGCCATTGTCGTTTTCAAAAATCCACTCGGTCCCGAAAAAGGATATGTCAAAGTTGACCTTTGTCTTTTGTGCACTATCTATTGCAGTTACCAAAACGAATTTTATGGGTTCACCCTGACTAATTGATCAAGGGTTTTCTGGCCTTTGAGGTACAGAAGCCTCCTGCGTTTCAAGTCAGAATATTTCCATACTGACAGATAAATCATCACACTTACTATGAGAGGGATTCTTAAGAAAAATACAGAAATTCAATTTTCAAAATTCAAAACAAATATCACTTTTATCTCTAATATATATAGATTAACTGAGAAGATATCCTAAATACCAAAACTAATCTGGGAAAATATATCTTTAAAAATAAAACAGTCAAAATCAAAACAAAAATTTACGCTTTTACTTCTTGCATCTCGTAAAACTCAAAGCATGTCTCGATTTCAATTCTCTCTTCAGATTTTTACTTTCATACCACAGTCTTCACCCGTATTACTTACCTCTTTTACCTCATCTTTATTACGATGAAGAGAAAGAATTTCACCATTCGTCAAAATATCATCACCTCTATAGACTCTGAATTTAAGCTTTATTCTTTACTTTTCCTTCTTTCACCATTCCTCAACGGTCATTTCTCTCGTTTCAGTATGAAAAACTCAGAGAATCTCAAGCTTTTCCAACAACCACCTCTCTCTTTCTACTTCAACCATTCCAAGAAGCAAATTATTGAGATAATCTGTAAGTTCATAAACAATATCAAAAACTTTCATCTCACTTTTGAGTCCCTTCAGCTCTTTTTGAGAAGTGCATTCATGGGAGATATTAAATCAAACCAATCGCCTTTGAAGCCTGAGCTGGGAAAGATCACTCTCCGAAATATCCTACATCACTATGTACAACTTTAACTCGTCACATTCTTTTGGAAGAGCAAGCCCATCCACTGCTTGTTTAAGAGCTTCCAAACTTGAGGAACCATCTGCCTTAGAATCAGTCTTAATTCTGATATTTTTGATTGATCCCTAGCTTTCAATTGAGCCAAGAATTGTTGTAAAGCCCCATCTCCTGTAGTTTTTGCTTCAGATTCTTTAATAAAAAGCAAATTCTCTGATGAGCCTCCTTTTTCATTAGAAACAACCTCTACAATCCTTCCAGGTTCAGGGAGTTCTGTAAAACCTAAGAATCTGAACAGGTTCCCCCCACTAATTTTTACCAGTATTCTTCTAAAAGCCAGTTCTGCATTCTTCTTACCCTTTTCCATAAGTATTGTATAGCTACGATAATATCTCCATTTTTCAACGTTCCTGTCAATACAATCAAACTTGCTACTACTCCTTGTTTTGGGTCTTTGTAGGCATCTACAACTACTCTACCGCTTGTCTGTCAGGATTGTATTTAAGTTCACATTCTGCCTGTAAAAGTACATATTCCAACAAAAAGATCAATACCCTGACCTGTCTTAGAAGAAACCCTACAAACGGCGTTTCACCTCACCAATCTTCAGGAGTTAAACCATACTTAGCAACATCAGCCTTAATCTGATCCAGATTATTTCAAGGTTTATCAATTTTAGTCACTGCAATACGATTGGAACCCTGCGGACTTCGCATGATTAATCGATCTCACTCGTCTGTGGCATCACGACTATCATCTGCTGCAATTACAATAATTGCAATAGGTCACTTTTGCCCTCTGGCTCTGAAGTGAAGTAAAGAGCTCATGTCCTGGGGTATCAGATAAAGTAATCTGCTTTCCATTATAATTTACCATAGAAGCACCAATAGATTGGGTAATTCTCCAGCTTCACCTCCCGCAACACTGGTTTTTCTGAGATAATCCCAAAAGTGAAGTTTTTCCGTGATCTACATGTCCCATTACAGTAACAATCGGTGCCTCTCAATCTGGTGCTCAGCTTCCTTTATCAATATCCAAAAATCTTTCTGCAAATCTCCTTCCATAAAGCTCTGCACATCAAGTGTTGCTTCCTTTTTCTTGAGAGCTAACTCCCAAATCTTCAGCAGATCAATGAAAGCCGTATCAAAATCCAAACTTGCATTCAAAGCTGGTCATGATTCCATTTTGCAATAAGCTTTTTCATCACTTCTGGAAGTGGAACTCAGATTTTTCTGAAAATTCTTTTTACCGTAATATTTTTCCTCAATCGTTACCTCTGTTTTTCTAACAAGATTTGATGAAGTCGATGCTTCTTTATGAACTTTCGCTGTTGGTATTGGTGTGGGTTTTCTCCTTTTTGAAGACTGGTTTTTCTACTTTTTGGTTCATGTTGCTTTTTGTGCCAAAATGATCAGCAAAAATCTAACCTACTTCAACTTTTTGTGGTTTTCTTTAGCTTTGTAGGTTCCCTGTTCAATAGAAATATTTCCGCTCGTTTCTGGCAACTCCAGACCTTGGTTTTTAGAAGATTCTACCGGACGAGGTTCTGCTCTAGAGATTCCTCGCATTTTCTGATTTTTGGAGCTCAGAAAAGGAAATCTCTTCCTGGCTAGCTTCTTTATTGGAAGCAAGAGGAATTTCTATATTATGAAGCTCTAAACTATCATCTGAATGAGAGTTCAGCTTTTTCTTCCTGACTTAGCAAACCCTAAACCAGAAAGAAACCCTTCACCAAATCCAATTTCAGTCAGACTTCAAAATTTTTATTATCATCTGCTACTGATTCTTGCTTTTTAGGGAGCCTGAAGCTGATCTACAACAGATTTCCAACTTTTTCCAGATTAGCGTCGAAAGTGTAGCCGTTTTTGCCGTTATCCCATCACTTTCTCATACACCTTGGGCAGTAGCTTCATCAAGCTTTAAATCTTTTTACATCTTCAATACGAGGCATACTCAACACTATTTAACAATAAAAAGTCCAAAAAACTGACATTAGCTTATGGAAATTACCTCTATTTTGCAGGAAAAAACTATCCATAGCTCTTTTTTCCCTAAAGAAAAGTTAAAGAAAAGAAGAAAACTGCAACTTTTAAATATTATAATAAATTTCTTCTGATCCCTCAAAGCTCAGATTCAGAAAAATTTTATACTCACGAGCTACAAAATAGCGCAATACGAGGTTTAACATGAAAGACCTAACAAAAAGGAATATTCCAAAAATCACAACATAAAATAATCATAGTATTTGAAAAATAAATATCAAGAACTACTCCTCCAACTGCTTCTCTCATTTGCAATAGAGAATAAGTAAAAGGAAGTGAAGGATTAATAGCCTGGAAAATGCTCAAGAAAGTTCAACATGGAAAGGTTCCTCCTGCTCCTGAAAAGTTGAAAGAACAAGAAACACAATCACCTATTGCTTTTCAGGCACTTTTCAAAAAGGTTGCAACATCGTCGATAAATAATCATAGAAAACTACTGACGCCCAGAGAGAGAAATTTATGCACCAGGGCTAGCAACATACATGTAAAGAACATGTCTCCCAAAGTATAATCGATCCTTGTAAAAGAGAGAGTGCTCAAAGAAAAAGAGCCATTTTCATAAATATTTTTGATAGTTTTTACAATGATAAAAACAACTTTCCTCTAGTCTTCGTAGTAAAAATAGAAAATACTCAAGGGAGTGAACCCTACCCAAATCGCAAGTGTCGTAAAAAGGAGACATTGTTGAACCATAATTAGGAATGGACAAAATTTATTCTCATCCAGATTCACTGATCAGAAATAAAATCTAGAAAACGACTGGACTCTAAGGTCCTGCTAACGAGACTCAGTTCATCTATTTTTCCCTGTATTTTTGAGTTTTGAAGCTGATGATCAATAGTAGAAATACTAGCTTGAAATTTAGGAAGTTTATCCGAAAAAGAGTCTTATTTTTCTGATTAGCCAATTATGATACCTTCTCCAGACTATTTTTGAATATCAGGCATTCTTTTTAACTGCTCAATCCTGACCCCTGATCGAAGCTTGACGCAAATCCATAAGGACATCATGCAAAAGTGGTTCAATTTCATTGTCCTATTCTCTGTGGATTTTCACCAAGCTGAGTTCTAAAGTCGTCACGAAAGATCCGTAAGTGCTTTTTGAGCATTCTACCAAAAATCTAGGGTATGTTCTACCTCCTGATTAACCGAAGCAATAGTAGTACGAAACGAGCGACTTTTAGAATTTATTCCATTGAGCTTTGTAATCATTATATCAAGCGACTTGCTAAGTGAGTATTAGAAAAGAACAGAATCAAGAACCCCTTTTTACTTTACTCAGATTTTGAATCTGAGATCAGAGTTGATTTTCTAAACATGAAAAGTTTGGTTGTAAAGCAAATCAAGAGTATATTTTTGATGAGGTTCTGATTTACTCAAACATGAGAAATCTGAATCTAAATCATCAGCAATCTTTTGAAGTTCTGCCATCTGATTTTTTAGCTTTTCAGGTGTTGTATCAAGAAAATCTAGCGTATTTTGAGCCAAAAGAGCACTTTTCCCCAAACTTCTTTTCCTCAACAAAGATTCTTTGAACTCTGGTACCTTCCATACACTTCAACTTCAACTAAATCTGAGCGATAAAGAAAAGCTCAAGCATTTTATCAATTTTCGTATCCAGATAATCCAAACTCTCATGATACATCATGCACAAAATCAATCAAGGAATAGACGCTCTTCTTACTATTTTTGAGATCAAACCCGATAATGATTGAGTTTCTCCATCATTACGCGATTAACCGTATCTACAAAGCTCTCTGAATATATTTTCTTTGATGGTTTCAACCCTTTACCAGTGATTTTAGGAGAAATTGCACTTTACTCTCTCATATTCACCGTATAACAGAATCTCAGGATGCTGAGGATATTCATCCAAAAGGGTTGTTATCTTCCTCAGAAAATCAACTTCTCTATAAAAATAGAAGTATAATAAGCTCATCTTTCTTTGTTCCTTCTTCAGCAACCTTCATCCACGAAAACCCAACCAATACTTTCATTTTGTTTTGAGTTCCCAAACTACTTCAGTTTCCAACTATTTAAAACTGATCTTTAAAGAGCGTTCCCTATCTCTCTATCTGCAACAATAACTTTGAGTCCCTTTGTATTCCTATAGGGATCCCCAAAGAAGATTTTTAAATAAAACCAGGCATAAAGAGAAGGTAAAATACATAATGCCACTCACAATCAAAACCGTAACCAATTACTAAAAATAGACTTGTAAATCAGATCGATAAATCTTCCAAATTTGCTTCATATAGCATAAAAGCGATTAAAAATATTCATACACGCCCAGCAAATATAATAATCCAGATTAATCAACAAATATTTTACAACCAAAAAGAAGTCTGATTTTTGACTTTTGAACACATAAGAGCATATACTTAGAGTAAAGAATTTTTATTTTCTATAAGGGGAAAAAGATGGAGGAAGCAATTAACGTTGTCCGATGGATTCAACGAGATGAAAGACAGTATAAAAAGAAGGTAAGAAAGTGAATTAAATGCATGAAGGTAGAGAAATTTCTAAAGAAATACTCTCAAGACTCAAACAACAAAATGAGACTTTTCTCAACTACAAAATAAGGAGAACTAAAGGATTTAAAATTTATCTCTACAGAAATACAGCTATTCAGATGAAATTAGGAACTGAATTATAATGTGGAAAAATAGATGGAATTTACGGAAAGCAAAACATGGCAAGCAGTAAAACAATTTCAAAACAATAATAACTGTAGTAGGAGATCTCAAAGAAATGGAGAATTTGATGGAATAGCGAGGAAAGAAACGATGAACAAAATGCTTGAAAGGAAACTTATGAGAAGAAGTTTCTAACAAAAAGACAAACATCTAATAAAGAGGTTGAAAGGGAAAACTTCAGGAAATGAAGAAAGGAAAGGAGCTAAAGGAGAGGTATACGCTCACAAGATTTGGGGAAAAATTTTAGTGATTTACCTGAAAAGGATACAATGGAAAGATGATTCAATCAAATATGAAATAGCTAATCCAAAGCAGATCCTAAAAGAGTATATAGATTCTATTCCAATGGAAACTTTAAACTCATATGATGGAAAAATTTTACTGTAACAAGGAACTTAATTTTTAGCTAAGAGTAATACAGTGAAAAAGGTTTACAACCAAAGCAGATAAATCCGGAGTATCATGAAGCAATTAAAAATGATATAAACCAATTTTTGAAAAGCACTGGGATTATCAATGGAAAATACACGAAATAATCTTATTGTAAGCATTCCCTATGGAGAAAGTGTGAAATAAAAGACAGATATTTTCAAAAATACTGTGATTCTCAGGGGAAACTTTAACAAAAAGAACAATTAAAAACTGATATTAAAAATCAAAAGATCAAATAGACAAAAAGAAAAAGGGACGAAGAGAACTAAAAAGAGCTGAGACGTTTTCTGAAGAAAACTATGAGCTAAATAGGTTATTCAAAGATAATCCAAAAAAGTTTTCAAAGGAAGCAAAATCCTCTAAAAGAATGATGTTAAATATACAACATTTTTAAGAGAAATTTAATAATGAAACTATTGTATTCGATAAGATACAAATTGATGGAGAAAATCTAATTTTGAATTAGATCAGAGATGAACTAATGAATATAAAAACATTAAAATTTCAGTTAAAAGAGCTTGGAATAGATTCAAGATTTATCTTCAGTCAATCAATTAGTTACCGAGATCTAGAAAATAATCTTAGAAAAGCTCTGCAGCATTGATGAAATGTAGGATAACAGGGGGAAAACATAACTACTTTTCTATCAGCTTCCACTCCTTTTTTAATCCTCTAAAGTCCAATCGCCAATCCTCAACCTTTTGAGATAAAATGACCTTGTTTCGACCGCTGCAGCATCCTTTGACCTGATGATATTCTCCTTACTGTGATGGTCAAGAGGATTTTCTTTTCCTCGAGTTGTTGGACCTTAGCAGGTTTGGTAAGATATCCATCATCAAGTTGAAGTCACTTTTTGAGCTGTGCGCAGTCTACAGAACAATTGACGACTGGGCCAGACTTCATATTCTTTTTCTTTATCTCGTTTTGAGCTGATGACCCCAGTGAATAAACTGACATCATTGCAGCAAAGCAGACCTTCCGTATCAACATCGTGCTCAAAGCGCGAGCAGGAGTTCACATACGGGCAATCGACATCTGCTTTTTGTGCTCGGATAGCCAAATTCATCCTCATCCGAGGAAATATAGCCCTGCTGACTTAAAGAATCACGTAAACCCTCAAGCACTTTGATTTCTTGCTCTTGAAAAGCCAAGAATTTTCTCCACCCAAAAAGCTTAAAATCTGGCTTTTCACAGTTCTCCATTCACGAGAATATGAGCCCATCTTACAAAGGCAGGAATTTCCTACGAGAAGCTAAGCTGAGATTTGCAGGTATTTATCAAGTCTTGCATCAAGCTTTTGAGGTAATAAATGAGAAAATCTTTAATCCTCGTAATCGATTTCTACTGCAGAAGGGCATGTCAGTGACTTTCCAGTTTTCCACCAGCTTTCATTCTTTTCTTTCCTTCTTTTGCTTTTGGAGGAGCTTTCCTTTTCTGCTTACATCTCCACCATAACATTTAGCAAGGACGATCTTTTTGATTGCAGAAATATTTTCGAACTGATGATATTTGTATTTGCGAGTCCCGCTTGAAGAGGAATCTGCGAAAAGATGTTTTGGGATCAGCGTTTTTAATTTTTCCACTGCTTCACGACCGAGATAATAGGCTTTATCATTATGCACAACCCAAGTTAAAGCCTCACTTTCTCATTATTGATAAAATATCAAGTTTCACGAGATCATCTGCATGGTACCTCTTTAAATTCAGTAGTTCATCGTCGCGTAGCCTTTTGTCGCATGGATTTCAAGCGATCATAAAAATCAACGATGATTTCCCATAGGAAGCTCGTAATGCCAAACGACCTCGTTGCATCCAAGTATTCCATATGCTGGAGTTTCCTCATATTCCTGACAAAGTGCCATAATATTCCTGCAAATTCTTCTAGGTCCAACAGATCTCAACATTCCTCGATCGGCTCTAAGATTTCTAATCATTCCTTGATCAATCATATCGGAACCCGATTTTACGACGATCTCGTGGTTTCCAAGAGTTCAGCGAGTTTCATAAAAAGTCTGCTCTTCCAGCATCGTTCCAAAAATTCCTTCGGAGTGTTCTAAATGTTCCTGCTTTTGTGCGGATAGAGTAAGATTTTCTTTTGAGAATTTCACGATAAAGCCCCGTCTGAATCAGGCTTTTGATATTCATTCAAGTCTTGATCAGCGGAATGGAAAGGTTTTGGACTTTACAAGATACATCACGGTCGGAATGGTAAAAATCGTATCCAGACCATACTCACGAAAAGCCTTTCCTTGATGATATCCATATGGAGCATTCCGAGAAATCAGCACCGGAACCCTAGTCCAAGTGCCTTACTATCTTCCATCCTCGTAGACAACCGCACTATCATTGAGCGAAAAGCTTCTCTAGGCTATCTTTGAGTTTGTCGTATCTCAGTAGAGTCAATTGATAAACCCTGGCATACATAAGGAGTGACCTTTCTAAATCCAGGAATCAAATACTGATGATATTTGCTGGTTCCTTCGTTTTTATTGATCTTGGTTTTGATGATGGTATCTCCGATTTTTACACTCTCTACTGACTTTTGTCCAGTCACGATATAAAGCTCAATTTGCTCTTCGTAGAGCTCTTTATCTGCAAGATATATCTGGAGTAAAGTGTCAGACTTCGTTGGTTGAAAAACTCTTTTTCTGAATGGATCAGATAGACCTCATCTCCTGCAGAAAAAGAAAGCCATCTACGACTTTTACATAGGCGAGAACTCACTTATAGTGGATCAAAAACTGAATCAAAAATCACGCTCTAGAAATTTCAGACATCTTCCACAAAAAAGCTAAAAAGCTGAAAATAAAGATGAGTGAATTGCTTCTGGATTTTCAAGGTGAATATTTTCATAGGATCAGCTTGACTTTATCAGTATATACATATATATTCACAATAATAAAACTCTTAAAATTTATGAAAATAACACAGTTAAAGAGAAGCGTTGAAAATCAACAAATTAATTACTACTACGGACAAAGAAAATGTCCTAAATCATAATTGTTGAATTCTTTTTCAACAGTTATATCTCGAGATAATCGAGGAAAAATCCACGCTGATATGCCAAGAAAAGGGCGTATTTTCATGCTGCTTTGTTCCAAAACACGAAACAGAAGAAAAAGGTGCTTTTTATTCGCTTATTTGAGAGATTGAAGAAATTCAAAATCTAAAAATCAAAACAATTGAGGAATCGTAGAAAAAGATCTTCTGATACTCTATAAAAAGAAACACTTGGCTCAAATAGAGACAAGTGATGATGAGATCAAATGACATAAAAGAATTCCTTCTTCAGCTGATTAAAAAGCTACAAGGAAAATTTAATCTGGATTGGCTTTTGGTGATAAAAGCTAATTGAGAAAATAAGCTGGATAAGGATATCTTATTCCAGCTTTTTAACTAACTTGTAATAATCTGCGATCTTAGTATAGTACTGTTCTCATATCTATCAGTCAGTGAAGCTTCAACAAGACAGTGGATAGGACGAACTATAGGAAACAGTACTTCGCACTCAATAGTTCTCCTCATCCACTACATGCACTGTACGCCCTGATGAAGAGTCAGCTTTTAACTTATCTTCTGACATACAGAACAAGTCAAAAACCTGAAAATGTTCACATCATGTTGAACTGAAAATGAATGAGAACAATGTGCCATCAAGGAATTCTCAAACGAAATTTCACGAGAAGAAGCTAAAAAAGCTGATCCTAGAAGGCAGGTAACAAGGCATCTTTCAAGCTCAGCTAAGTCGCTTGACGCACCGGAAGGAATTGCACGAACCAGCAAAATTGATGAAGTATGGAAAGTCAATAGGCATGTGAAAGTCGCATGCTAAAATACAACTTGCAACGGAATAAGCACTTTCGCCATCGCTAAACTTGCATTCATTGAGAAAACTCTGTACGCTTCCAGAGTTATTTATCTTTCTTATCAGATGTATACAGTAATGCTTATTTTACTTATCCTCACGGGAAATTGTTCTTTATCACAGTGTCTTACTTCAATCTCCTAAAGGAGGAGGGAATCTGAATGGGAATTGAGGAGCCCAGCCGGAGGAAAGTGAATACGGAAGTATACTATGGAAGGAGCTTAAAATGATAGCTTTGATCAGCGGTATTCTTTTTGTGATCATTGTCTTGTACCTTACGTTAAATAATGATATCAGTAGTTATGGGTCAGCTCTCCAAGAAGAGTTCTGACTTTACTTTTCTCTATGTAATAGAGCATTTGAGTGAACTACAACCCCTTATCCTTGGCTATCAATTCTCAGTGAAATGGAGGATAAACACAAAAGTGAGGAACTTTTGTTGAAGCAATTTTTCAATCAAGATTTCTTGTTGTATATCTAAAGAACGACTGACAAAGCCCTGTTTACTTTATCAGTCTTTTTGTTTGATGTCATGCGATTATAACACTCAACGAACAAGGATTATACTGCTAGCCATTGTAAATTAAATACCGCGGATTATCAAACCTATTATGTTTCTCTCGCAGGAACTGAGAAATACACGATCTGATAGGGTCAGGCACTCGAACACTGAAGATATTCACTTTACCATGAAAATTATTCATCAAAATATTTCATGAATTAAAACGCTAACTTCTACAGAATCTGAAAAGTTGAAAAGAAAAAGACAGAATAAAATCACATTTCCAAGTAGTACAACAGACAACAACTACTTTTTACTTTTGCAATTCTTCCACAACATATCTTAGCTCAAGCTACTTTTGAGAGATTACACTTCAGCTTTTGCAGCGAATCCGATTACAAGTGGATGTGGAAAAGTTCGTTCCAAAAATCATGTGATACTCAAAAGTCTCGATTTTTGAACCTTCCGTAGACTCAGCAAGGAAACAAACTTCTGCTTTTCATCAGATCAAAATTATCCTGATTTTGAAAGTTTAGTCAAAATCCATATTAGAGGAAAATTCAACGATCGTTGACGCTATGCAGATCAAGTCACAGCTTCCAAATTATGAAAGAGTAAATGTGGTAAAAAGCGATCTTCTTACTTTCTCTTCTTCAATACTAAAATCTCCAAAATGAAAAGTTAGGCTTAGAAGAGCCTTAGGAGGACTATTAATAATAGTAAATTTTAGTAGGCGAAGAGTACGAGAAAATTTCTCCGAATGTAAAGGGAAGCTCCTCATCTTACTCTGACGGAAGCAATATTCAAGAGTTTATCAACTCGTATTTCACTGACAGAAAAGAATAGAAGGAGTTCGAGCAAAAAGGATCTGAAGATAGCTGAGTACAAGCGTTAAAAATCCATAAGCATCGATGGAGTAGAAAAGAAAATTTGTTTTTATACCCCAAAGACAGACACTCACAACTAATCTTGAAATTAAGTTTTCCAACCAATTTGAAAATATCAAAGTGAAAGATACAAAAGGACATACCTTCTCTCCTAAAAATTACAAGAAAACCGATATCTCTTATCCTTTTAGAAAATGGGAAAAACCTAAACCCAGGACAAAATCAATATACTATTGTAGGAAGTATAAAAGGGAAGACGTATACTATTGCAAATATCGATCTTTACGTTCCCGCTACTGAGTGAAAAACCCCAGAAGCCACTAGTGATCGGAAAATAAAAAGTAGTCTCACATAATAACTTAGAATCTAATTTTTGCTATCAAACAATTCAGAAAAACTCTTAGAAAATGCAAAAATTTTGGATAACTTTCTTTTGAACAAGTAAGTTCTCCAGAACAATTTGAAGACAAAATTTATGTGGAAGACTATGATATCCTCCTAACTACAATTACTATGGGAATGAAAAAGATATTCATAAAGTTCTTGCAACGGATGACAGCTTAATGAACCCTTCTACAATATACAAATCCTAACCTAACCAATCTTTTTCAAACAATATATGAAAAATCCGCACAAAACAGAAACTCATAAATCAAATTAATGGAATTGTTGCGCAAGATATGCCACACTTTGTTATTGTTGGTCATCCGTATGATTTCATAAATATCAAAAAGAATCTGATTACTCCAGATTCAGTTCTGATACACTCTCGAATATAATCGAAGGAATCAGCCTCTATACCACAACAACACTGACACAAAGTGTTGAGCTAAACTCAAAAAGTAAAAAGTATTAGAGGTTTATCAACTATCTTCAAGGAAAGATCTGACTTCTCCCCTTTCAATTCAAGAGGAAAAGATAAATCCCCTTCACTGCATGCTAGGCAATGAAACACAAGAAAATACCTTCCACTCACTCAAGAAGAAACAGAAAAGCTTCTAGAAAACTTCAGAAAAGACAGAAAACAACTGTACGAGCGATGATCCTCGAAGGACTACTCTCCTCGTCTTAATAAAAGAATAGAAAGAGGCTCAAGCCTCTCCTTTAAACTTGAAAATCAAAGGAAAACTAGTATCCTTACAGGCAATTATTTTCTATTATGAGAGAATCTATGGAATACTTCTTAGAATATCTTCAGCTCGCGATCATCCTCTTGATTTCTATCGATTCATGAATTTGCTCATGCCTATAGTTCCTATAAGCTCAGTGATCCTACCCCAAAAATCCAAGGAAGACTGACTCCCAATCCTTTTGAAACACATTGATCCGATCGGATTTTTGATGATTTTTGATTCATTTTGAGGGAAACCTGTTCAGATTGATCCTAGCTATTACAAGAAGCCCTATAGAGATGAGCTTATCACAGCTCTAGCAGGACCTGCGAGCAACATCGTGCATTGGAATTCTGAGATCCTCATCCTGATGATTTATGGAAAACTCCTCGAAACTTCAGCCATTGAACTTTTCAATGCAGATGATCTCGTTATTCAGTTTTGGACGCTTTTTCTATGATCAATTTTGGGCTTGCTGCCTTCAATCTTATTCCGCTCCCTCCACTTGATGGCTATAGACTCGAAAAATCATTTCGCACAAGACAGGCGCTTGGATGGGAAAAGAAATAGAGATATATTGCGATTGGATTCCCTTGTGATAGTGGTATGGTGACCCTCTTTCAAATGCTCTTTGAACCTAGCATTTCAGGAGTATCTTTGAGGGGTTTGTTTAGGATTTTCTCCTTCCCATTAAGTCAAATTTTCTATTAAGGAAAGAAAAAGAAAAATCAAACTTTTTACCCTTTTCATTACAATTCAATGCTTGATAAATTACAAACCATCATTACCAAATATGAAACACCTCAGAGAACAGTCGCTCCAACCTGAGATTTTTGAGGATATGGAGAAAGCATCAATAAAGAACTTGCCTGATTGGAAAAAGACCTATAATCTCGCTTGTGCCTATAAAAAGCCTTAGAAAACCCAGCAAAAATGCGCGAAATGCTAATACTGCAAAACCGATTTTGATCTGCTTGAAATGGCAAAAGCAGAACTTGATACTGCAAAAGAGGAGATAGAAAAACTTGACTATGACCTCAAAATTGCCTCTTGCCAAAGAGATCCGAATGATGACAAGAACATTTATCTAGAGATCAGACCTGCCGCAGGAGGAGAGTGAAGCTGGGCTTTTCGCAGCGGAACTCTTGAAAATGTGCCAATCTTCGCACAGAAAAAGGACGAAAACCTGGAAATCGTCGAAGAACAGCTTTCTAGATATCGGTGGAGTAAAAATTTGTGATGGTAAGAGTGCTGGAGATCTCAGTCTATTCTCTGATGAAGTTTTGAGAGCTGAGTCCATAGAGTGCAGAGAATCCCAGACACTGAATCTAATGGAAGAGTTCATCACTTCTACAGTGACTGTTGCAATTATGCCGGAAGCCGGAAGATGTAGATATTCAGTTGAGTCCCAAAGATATCGTAATGATACCTATGCTGCTCTATCTTCTGGGGGTCAAAATGCCAATAAAAACCAGACCGGAGTCAGGACTTCACCATCTTCCAAGTGGACTTATTAAAACTATCGGAGATAGTAAATCCCAAATGCAGAATAAGGAAAAAGCCTTTGCTGTTTTGAAGTCTAGGCTCTACCAAATTGAACTGGAAAAGAAACAAGCTGAAGAGTTTAAGAGGAAATCAGATCGAACTGGAGATCGTTCAGAGAAGATCAGAACCTACAACTTTCCTCAGGATAGATAGCGATCATGAGAATCCACATGAGTCTTGGTCTAATCTGCCAAATATTATGATGGGGAATATTGATGATATCCTTTGGAAAATGGTCGTGAAAACCAGACCCTTCTCCTCAACAAAGAAATGCATAGGTGATTAAAAACAATTAAAAATACTTAAAAAGTCTGAATTTTCATTCAGGCTATTACTAAGAAAACGAATTCTCGATCCTACTCTTAACTCTTCCTCATCAAAATCTCTCTAAAATCTGATCCAAAGCCGATTTCATCTTCACGATCAATCTCGACAGTGGAGAAAAAGGACGAACGGTAACTCTCAATTCCCTTGAGTATCCTGCAAATATCGGAAATCGTTCAGATTTTTCTTTTTCTTCTTTTGCAACTCTCACATCGAAAGCTCATTTACGAGTCTGCCTGCGGAAATCTGGTTCTGATTATCTTTTTCATCAACTTTGTTGGGTAATCTCACTAGAAGAGCGCGGTTCGTCATGATACTCAAAAAGCGCAGATATTATCAAAACCAATCCTGCCTGATAAAATCCATCAAGCTGATAACCTCTTCCGTTTCGCCGCGAAATCCGATGACAAAATCTCGTTCTGACAAAACGCTCTGGAAACTTCTGCTTGATAAAATCCAAAAGCTCAAGCGTCATCTCATGATTAGCAAATCTCCATGGCTTTTCAAAAAGCTTTGCTGAAGCATGTTACGCCGGGTCAAAAATACGGAATAAATTCTCCAACTTAGTCAACCTTTCAGGTGTTTTTCGTCAAAATATCAGGATAAAAGATACAGCACTTTCTCAATGGAAACTACTCCAGCTCATCAATCGCCTCCAAAAAGCTCAAAAAGTTGACTTTTCCACAGAGATCCACCCCATATCTCGTACTATCTTGAGCGATAAAATAAGCTCCTTGACTCCGCTTGCAATAAGGTTTTTGGACTCTTCAACGATCCTTTCTATAGGAAGAGAAGTCTGTTTTCCTCTAATCTTTTTGGAATAATGCAGAAAAGAACACTGATTATTACAGCCCTCAACGCGATCTTTGGGATATTCAACATCCAAGGTCAAGGATTCATATATACTCTCACATCTCTGGTCCATCTCAAACATTGACTCTCTGTGGAAGATTTTTCAAAGACTTTTGCTCTGAATTGAAAAGAAAGCTCGAGTTCAAATTTCGCAAAAATCTCCCAAGAAAGGAAAAACAAATCAGGATGATCAGATTCACCCATTCTTCGGTTTCACGGTCCGTAAGCTGAACGGAATCGACAAGATTCTCAAAATAGGCAACTCGCACATCCAGGAGACAGACTTTTTCTTTTTCTCGAGCTTTTTGATCGTCTAAACATCTCGTTTCTCCCAGGAAATAAAACCACAAGTATTGAGGAAAAACCAGCTCACCTCTTCAGAAAAGGGATCAGCATCATACTGATCCGACCAACGTTCCAGAATCCTCCCTACTAGAAAAACTGAGTATCAACCAAATTTTTAGTGCAACCAAGGTTTTATAAATGACATTTGACAACAGATGAAATAAAACATTAATCAATAACAATTCTTCTAATCCCTTTTTCAAGCCTAATCAATACTTCATAAGAATCGTTTCTGCTAACTGAGCAATTTGTTCAATACTATTTCATGCATCTTTTGCTGAAATAAGTTCAATCCTATCTCCAATCTTCATTTCTTTCATTGCAAGACAAGAACTTAGATTCATACAAAGTTGTTCCTAGCTGAGAAGCGCTCTTTCCTTGATAAAAATACTTCAATTTTCAAAGAGATTTCTGAGCCATCCTCACTCATATCCGAAAGGAAATCATAGCAATTCTACAGTTTTTCAGCCTTTCGCTTTGATTGTAACTTACTCATTCTCCTACTTTTAAGATTTGTAAAAGAAACAATCGTTGAGACTTAAAAGCTGGCTGTAATCAGGAATCCTGCTCATCCTCAAAGGGATGATACCCATAAAAGGAGCAATCAAGGTCTCACGCGGTAAAATACGAATCACGCAACCTAAGAATCCCTGCCGACGCTGAAATATGCTTTCGCTTTGGAGAAAATCAGGCTTTTTCTAACTGAGCAGCCATACTTTTTAAAAAGATCAAACCTGCTCCTCAATTCAAAGCCCCATCAGCACTATGCAAATGCGACATCAGTCCCTCTACCCCTAGATTTTTATGTTCCTGAAGAAAAAGCCAAAATTTGAGGCAAATCCTGCTCCTGAATTCACTCTCTATGCATTCACGTATTAGATGAAGTCTGACTTTTTCTTAAGTTGAGCAAGTGCCTTCAATGCCTGCAAGAGTACTCAAACTACCAAAAGCCGTTCTTTTAAGATCAAAAAACGATAAATTCTCAAGCAAGGTTTTCGCCTATCAACAAAACATTAAAGTCAGAATGCTTTATGAATAAGCTGATACTCCGGATAACTATCCACTGCCAGATAAGGGAAATTCTGCCCTTTCAAAATCTCTAGCATCTGCAAAAATTCCGTGTCCATAAGCATTGGATTTCAAAACAGGGAAAACTGAATTCGGCTGAAGTTTCTGCAGGAAATCAAGATTCTGCAAAATCGCCTGCTTGGAAATATAGATAGTATTGAGGGGTTTTGAGATCAGATTTAATCCTTAGTCGTGTAAACATTATTCAAAGATAAGAAGATAGAAATAAAGAAAAAGCACGAATTTTAACTAAAAAACCAAGGGTTTTATAACTTCAACTCTTGCCATTTTTCCTCTGGAAGCGTTCAAAGCAAATAGTTATCAATACGGATTCTCTACAAATCTAGCACCTTATAACCAAGGGCTTTGAAAATTCTCCTAATATGCCTCATTCATTAAGCGTAATCTTCAAGCATCAAAAATCTGATTTTTCAAGCTTTTTGTCCTAAGAAGCTCTCATCACTCGGATATCCCTCTTAAAATCTTCTCTTAAAGCTCCAGTCAAAGGGATGATTAAGCTGGACCAGATAGGTCTTCTCAATTTCCTTACTTGGATGCTCAAACTGATGTACAAGCTCAGGAGTATTTGTAAGAAGCATCAAACCACGACTTTCCTTATCTAATCTCCAATATAATAATATTTTTATCAGAAGGTAAAAAGCTCATAAAAAGTTGGATTATAAGGATCTGATTTAGAACAGGTATACCCTTTTGGTTTATTAAACGCTAAAAAGAGAAATATTCGTTGATTGCTCTCACTGAAAAATCAAGAGTTTCTGAAAAAGAAGATAGTACCTCAAGAGTATCTCCATTTTGAAGATCTGCCTTATAATTCTCTACCTTTTCTCCATTGACAAAAATTTTTCATTCATCAATTAATGAAGCAATCACTCTTCTCGAGATTCCATGATGGGTTTGAAGATAAGTCCTTAAGAGCATTATCGTAACTAAAAGAGCATCTTTTTACAATGCCCTTTTATAGTATCTTTCGCGATCAAGTTGCAAGAAAATTATTCAGCAACAACTTTTTAACTGGTTGTTCTACTCACAACTGGTTGTTCTACGCAACTGGTTGTTCTACTACAACTTCATCTCCAGTACAGCTTCTCCTGTTTGAGCTTCATCAATAGGAAGGATTTCTGGTTGAACAACTACCTCATCTCCAGTAATAACTTCTGGTTCTGCAGGAGTATCGTTACATCCAGCAAGTACAAGTACTGATCCAGCCATCAAAAGCTACTGCCAACATTTTCTTTGTCATCTTTACCATTCATAATGAAATAAAAAATATGAACGACATATTATATAAGAAAATGAGAGAGAAATGCAAGAGTTTTTATCAAAAATTTTTGACTTGCAAATAAAGGAGCTTTTCCTTACCTTACTTACATTGACAATCACTTCTTATTCTATATGTTCCATTAATATGCTTTCACTCTATATTCATATCCCTTCTGCCAATCTAAATGTAACTACTGTGCATTTTCCTCTTTTGCTCTAACAGAAAAATCAGATCATGTTGAACAATATCTTTTTGCCCTAAAAAGAAGAAATCAAGCATTACAGCCAATACTTTCATCACGAAGAAATAAAAACTCTTTACTTCTGAGGGGAACACCAAATCTCCTTGGAGCAGATCAGCTTTCTGAAATCATTTTCACGCTAGAGCAACACTTTGACTGTTCTAACCTTGCAGAACTAAGTTTTGAGTTTAATCCTTATCCTGAAGAAGAAATTTACACAATCGTAAAAAGAACTTCAAAAACTTTCTGATATCCAAGGATCAGATTCTCCTTTGGGATCCAAAGTTTTTGATAATGAAGTACTCCAATTAGCAGGAAGACACACACGTTTTTCTAGGACTTGTAGATTTCCTCCGTAATCTCCAGCCTCTCAAGCAAGATAATACGGTCTTTAATTTTGATTTTATTGCTTTTGGAAAAATGGAATCAGAGCAAGAAAGGAAATCCCTACCTATGGACTCCTTCAGCTTTACAATTTTTACCGATTTTGTAAACTCACAATTTGCCGATAGTTTTTCGCTTTATACTTTGGAGCTTTTTGAAAAATCAAGCTCGAAAAGACTGATTCACTCATCTCAGGGGCATACTTTGGAACTGATGAACAAATATATGAGGAATTTAGCCTCTTAAAAGATATTCTTTTTGAGATGCATGATATCATAGGTATGAACTATCAAATTCTCCCTCTCTGGAAAATCTAGTATCCATAATAGAACTTACTGGGAAATGGAGAACTATCTCGGTTTTAGGACTCAATGCCTCTTCATTTTTGAATAAAAAGAGCTTAATTCAGAATTCTTTTTCTTCTCTAGGAATTCCAACACCAGAAGCAGGTCTAAGATTCAAAAATACCAATAGTCTTAAAAGACTACTGCAACAAGCAATTTCTTGATCCAACAGCATTTGAACCTCTCAATGAAAAAGGATTATTTGATAGAAGAATTTTTTTCTGGGATTAAGAACTGATAAAGGAATAGATCAACTCTCAAAATTTAAACAACTCCTCATACCTCATTACGAGAAAAATTGCAAATTTATGAAAATGAAGATTTAATCACCATTAACTGAGAAAAAAACTCAAACTAACAGACGCTGGGATGGACGTATTCAACGCCATTGTGACTGAAAATTATGGAGGAAATTTAACATTTTTCTAAGAGACGATAAAAATCTCCCTAAATCTCCAAAGCGAAACATTATAAAAATGCGGTATAATATAACTATCCTTATTATCCGTATAAAAACAAACTGAATTTTCTGCATTACTTGCATCTAAAGCACTCGTCCTTAAGACATCAGAAGTAAGGAATCTCCTAGATTTAAATTCTTGAGGATTCCTAAGCATTTCAGGAGAAACTAAACCACTATGAATAGTGTCTTTTTATTCAAATATCAGATTTTATTACTTTTTAAAAAGTAATTAATAACCATAGAAATTAATTTATCAAACCTCTCAGAATTATTTCTATTCCTATAAATTAGCCCTTCAATGAAATTTTCTCTCAATCTAAAAACAAGATATGCATAATGATCATTTTTCTGGGGTTGGAAGAAGGCCTACTTTATCTTCAAAGACATCAATATCAAAAGAAATATCTTTTAATGTCGTTTCTGTAAAAATATCTCAATTTATTCAAAGAAATACTTTTTCATAATTCCATATCATTTCATATTTTTACTCTGAGAAAAATTTTTCTTTTTCCAAATCTAGAAAATGGTGATTCCCTATATTAAGATCATTAGTATAAGGATAAAAAGAGATTTCCTGAGAAAGATCCAAATCCTTTTTATCTCTAACTCTTGATCTTCAAGATGCGCATTATATACTTCCTGATCAAGTGACAATTTTGCAATAATTTTAAAATCCTTATATTGATTTCCATTACTTCTCTCTTTGTGGCATTAGCTATTTCTATAAGCAGCTTTCAATCCAGGGGGTAGGTTTCGTCTTTGTTAAGTGATGATATTTTTGAGCTGATAGAGTCCAAACGATCAGCAGACTTCTGGTTTTATTCTGTAAGTTATATCTTCACATCCTGTAATCTCTGAAAAGAAGATTAAGAATTTCCTCTTGTCCCTCTTCCGAAATAAAATTTCACTTTTTGTCAAGCTGAAGACTTACAATATCTACTCCATCTAAGTCTACAATTTTCTTACAATAACTTTTAATATCTCAACAATATCTTGATCTACACAATAGCTTTTTCTCTCTTATCATATAATAAACAACCCTCAATCCTGACTCATCTTGAATATTTTTCTGTCCTTCCTCATAATTTCTGAAAAATCGAGGATTCTGATTTTAATCTATTAAAGGAACTCGATGATGCAACATTTTGAATCTGATTTAAGAAATTCTCCAATTGTCTCAGTCCGAAAGTGAACTTAACTTATTATGAAGCAATTTTTATCCGAATAAACTTCATGTCTACCCCTCACCATTAAGCTTACTTCCCTACAAATAAATTATTAAGAAAAGACTTTTTAGATTTCATCCATTCTTCCGCTCCTCACATTACCTCATTCTGCATAAAGCATTATAGCCATCTAAATCCATTAAATACTGAATAGCTTCAACATAATGATCTAGAGTTCCAACCATCGGTTCTCAGGCATCGTTCTCTTTCCTCAAAAATTAAAATCGCCATCATGAAAAATTTTATGAAACGACTTTGAAGAACCCTGAATTTGGGATATTTTTATTGTCTTGAGAAAAATAATAGCGATCTCTCTTAATCAACTTTCATTAATTTCACCATTTTCATTGAGAAAAACTTTTATTTTCTCATATAACATATTTTGCAAGAGTAAGATAAATATCTCTATATTACGATTGTTCCTTAGGATCAGCACTCTTTTCTTTAGCTAATTTAGTATAAAAAAAGCACGGAATTTAGAATGAGGAGAAACTTTCTTATTCTCTAAATTCTCCCTTGCCTTAATAAAATGAGTTCTAACGAATTGTCTAATAGCACCTTTATATTTTTCTCTTTCTTCTAGAGAAAGTCACTCTTCTTTGTTTATATCATCAAAAGAGAGGCGTTGAGTTTCAAAAATATTAATTTTTCCAATATCTCATAAAACATCCACAGGGCCTTTCTTATTCTTCTCCTGTCTGTTGACTACAACGATCTCCCAATCTTCATTAAATGCCAAAGGGTTTTACACTATAATCTCCCTTGTTTCCTGTTTTCATCTTAAAAAGAATAAGTGCGTTTGTCAACTGAGAAAGGGTATTTTAATCAACTTTCTATGTTTCCACTGTTTCTGATCCGTCAGCTTATCATTTGTATCAAGAGATTTCACCATATTGTTCAATCAAATAATAATTATCTGACTAAGTATAGTCATTTAAATAAAAATGTCAAGATTTAGTAATGATATTTCTTACCAGACCACAAGGTAGTTGCTCTGTAGAGCTGCTCAACCAAAGTCAATTTTGCCAATCCATGAGGCAAAGTAATTGCTCAAAAAGAAAAGCATTTTTCAAGGATGGAAATCAGTTTTTAGCTTCTTATCATCAACTCCATAGGGACCTCCAATAATAAAAACGCTCTCTTTTCCCTGAAGGACTTGAGAAAAAGCGAGTCGTATCCAATTGTTCTCCTTCCTTAATCAAGAGAAACTTCTGATGATGAGAATATTTCTTATGAAGTTGATCAATAAGTTTATCTGTTTTCTTTTTCAATTACCAAACAAACTGATTCTCATCTCTGAGAAGGCTTGAGATCATCAATGATAAGCTGTTTTCACAGTCTTTTCCTATATTCTTGGAGAGCTGTCGAGAAATGCTTATCTGGATCTGAAATAGCGAGAATTGTAAACATAAAAATAGATCTGAATTTAATGATCTTTTCAAGTGGCCATATCATCATAAGCTCTTTTTGACTTGTATAAGTTTATCAAACACCTTTGACGCTACTTCTTTTTGATCAATTAGTTCCTCCTCACATTCACTTTGCAAGACTGCTTGTACACTATCAAATACTTCAGTAGGGGTTCCAGAAAAATTCATAGTTATCAGATCAAGGACCATCAATCTCTGCTATACAAAGACCATCTTTCTTAACGACTTTTGCAAATCATATCTTTTTTCTCATAGTCTCACTCTCCTACAGAACGAATAAAATAAAAATCCGTTGAAACAGATTTTTATCAAAAGAAATCTGTATAGTACTTCTATCTCTTTCACATCACGTAAAAGCTCAAGCAAGCGCAGCAGAGTTACTAATTTTAGCAATTGTGTTTTCCTATCATCCTCACAAGTACCAAGGATTTGAGAAGTCTTTTAAAAATTGAATGAAGACATTATTATAATTCAAGAATCTAAAAGTTAACAAAAGAGTCTACTGACGTTGACTAGCAGTATAGATTTTTCCTAAAAAAATGTCAATAGTTTTCTTAAAAAGAAAATGCAAACAGAGTTAGAAACTAATACAAAATGTATATCCTCTAAATCTTCATAATAACTTTTGATTTTGAAAATATCTCATTTCATGACTCCTTCAGCCTCTAGAATATCCAAAAAATCCTTTGCTCTGCATTTGCTGCCAAAAAGTATTGTTCAGCCTGATCATTTCATCGAGGAATAGTAAAACCATCTTGCAGATCTCACGATTCTGGAACAAGCCACTTTTTCAAATCTGCTCTAGAGCTTCAATATAACCTTGCTCTATGAGTTGAGACTTCTCTGTTTCAGTGATCTCGGTCACGATCGCTGTCTCCTCTTCATCATATTCTTCATAATAAGTAGTTTCATCAAAAACCGCTTCAGGATGATAGCCATTATCTTCCTGATTTTTGAAGCAGTTCAGCAAATTTTCTAAGTAGCTCGCCTACTCCATAATACGTTCCTGCTGAAGTGACAAAAGTATTTGCCTCCAAAAGCCCTTCTTCTATCTTTGCAAGTCCCTTTTCTTTAAAGAAAGTCTGCAATTCTGCATATAGGGGTGCTTTTATATTCTCTAAAATTTCTTCATCATTGAGGAAGATCTCGTTTATTGAGGATAAGCATGACCTTCTTGCTGAGCAAGACTTCATCATTTTTCTCTACTTCAAACAAAAATACCCAGCATCCTCTCTAAAGACAAAATTTCAGATTTCATCCTTCTCCAAACTTCTCCTGGACATAGGTCATAATCTCATCAAAGAGCCCAACCGTTTCCTTGATTCAGCTTTCAAATCTCGAAAGATCTCCACAAAAAGCAAAAACTCTCGCCTTTGTAGTATATGCCTCAAAAGCATTTCCTAATCCTCTTCCGTCTAGAAGCACCTTCAATCAACCCAGGAATATCAATCACATTAAACCTAAAATCTCAAACGAAAACCGATCCAAGATTTGGAACTAAGGTCGTAAACGGATAATCAGCTACCTTTTGCTTTCATCAGCCATACAGTTGATCAAAGAGATTTCCCAACACTCGGAGAGCCAATCAACCCAACATCTGCAAGGGAGCTGAAGCTCAAGGATCACTTCTGACCAGGGCTCTCAAAGAAGATAATAGTTTGGATATTGCATAATCGAATCTTTGAAATGGATATTTCCAAATCCTCACTCTCCTCCTTTGAGAATCTCGATCCTTTGTCCATCATGTTCAGCTGGGCGAGAAGTTTTTCAGCTTTCAGCATCTTTTACCATAGTACCAACTGGCATCACGAGTTCTAAATCTTCTCCATGTGCTCCATATTGGTCTTTAGTCCTTCATGGTTCACCTGGTTTCGCTTTAAAGTTTTTGTATTTTATAATCAATCAAAGTATTTTTCATCTTTAGAAGCAACAAAAACACCGATCCACCATCGCCTCCATCACCTCCAGACGTGGTCCTCCAAAGGGAATTCAGCTTTCTCTTCTTCCACTTGCGATTCCATCTCCTCCTTTTCCAGAGGCAACCGTTATTCTTACTTCATCATAAAATGTGCATCTTCTTTTCCTAGCTTGAGTAAAAATAAAGAAACCTGAATTAAGGTAAAGATTGGACTACTGAATGCAAGGAAAAGTCACAAGAATCCGAAGACTTTTTCTCCTCAAAGAGCCAACAAACACAAAAATTTTTGAGCAAAAATCGACAAAAATCCCAAGAACACAAAAAAATATTCCGCTAAAATGAGAAAAACATAGAATATGTAGCAAAAATTCCATCAAAATCCTCAAAAACAAAATTTCTCTTGCAACCCTTTAAAACAAATCCTATAGTGAAGCTGATTTTTATTTTCAGCCTTTAAGAACAATGACGATTAATGAGCCTCATTCTGGGAGGATTTTGCCGATTTCAGATCAGTTTAGCAGCTTCTGGAACAGGAGTATCACTTAACAACGCATTACCAGCAGAAATTGCTCCGAATGCTCAACAGCAAGACTCAGGACTTCAACTACCGCTAAACGATGATGACTACCAAAGCGAATCAGCATTTTTACTGAAACAAAAAGCCACTACGAAATCAATGGGAAAAACGGTACCTTGCGATGAACTATTAGAAGACGCATTTGAACTCAGCAACAAATTTTTCAATTCAGAAGCTTTTCAGAAAAATTCTGAGACCTGGATTCCTCAACTCATCCATTTCTGAATCATCATCGCAATCATCTGAGCTTTATTTGGAAATGATTGATTTTGCATTTTTGGCTTCGAATGCTCATTGACGCTATCAAATATGAAAAAGAGCATAAAATGATGTGGATTCTGATTATAGTATTCTTTTTCTTGTCTTGGAGCGTTAGTTTATCTCCTTGCTGCAAAGTTGGAAGGAAAAGAAGAAAATCCTGAATCAAAAATTGATCAGTGAACAGCCTTAGAAATCTCAAGTAATGAACAACTCAAAGCTCATCCGTAGTACAGGGAAAAACTTTCCAAAAAACAGATTTTTATATTAACGATCGTAAAAATGCAAACAATTATTATTTGTAGTTATGACGAACAACTCCTTCCAGACTCCAGAAAGCAATGTGTCGAGATATTAGGACAGCAGAAGATTTCACTCTCAAACCCTGAGAAGTAAAACTCATCAAAAGTGGGATCAAAAAGCTTTATTCCCTCGGACGATGCTGTAAAAATGTATGCTAGAAGCTCACTTCCTCTCAAAAATGGACTGATGCTAGCAAACAACACAGGATTAATTGATTCTGATTACAGAGGAGAATACCTGATGCAGATGTACAATTTCACATCTGAAACTATCCATATTGAAAAATACACTAGACTCTGCCAACTTGAATTCTGTCCTCATCATCGAGGAAACAATAATTTTGGAAGTGAGGAAATTCTAGGATTGAAAACTAAAGTGGATACAGAACTCTTTGAACATTTTGCCGAGACCTTTCAAGTGAAAGAGGTTGCTGAAGTGGAATCGGCTCTACCGGAAAAACTTTAATCATAACGAGAGGAAATGCAAAAAGCTGATCTTTGAGGGCGAGTGAAAGAATCGATACTTGGCAACCAGAAAGCAGTTTTTCTTATTCTAGAAATCATCACATTCTAGAGAGAAAGGGCGTACTTGCGAATCAAAAAGTAGCCAAAAATCACTAAAAACTCAAATCCTGAGATCAGATTTTAGTGATGAGCTAGAAAGATACCTTTCTCCTATTATTCTCGAGGAAGCACCAAAACTTGATATTCCTATCTTGAAAGAAAACTGCAGATTATCTCATCATCAATAAACCCAAAGGCGTGCTCTCTCACCCCAATAGTATTTGGGATATTGCGGAAACCCTAGCGTAGTCTGATTTCTCTATCATCATTACAAAAACCTTCCAAGCATTTGAAATTTGTATCAGAGCCTGACTCCTCCACAGACTGGACAAAGACACTGATGGACTCATGATTATTGCAAAAATCTGAAAAAGGACTAGAACACTTCAAGGCGCTCTTCAAAGCAAAAATCTGAATCAGAAGAATTGGAAGAAAAAGCAGTTCCTCTCAAAAATGGTATCATGCCACCTGTGAAATCACTCCACAAGGAGAAAAAGTTTTTAGCAGAGATTACTGAAAAACTTCCTTTCATTATTAGTGAAGAGGTCAGAGCAAAAGTCCCTAATTGCACTTCTAAACGAGGGATCACTCAGATTGAAAATTACTGAAGACTGAAAAAGTTGAACTTTTCCTTCAGATTTTTACAGGTAGAACTCACCAAATCAGAGTTCATCTCAGCGATCACGGCCTCCCTATCCTAGGGAGATTATCTCTATGGAAAAGAAGCCAGAAGTCCCTGTTCAGCTAACAGCCTATCAACTAGAGTTCAAAGATCCAGCAGGAGAACTCATCACTATTTCCTTACTCTAGATAAAGAGAGAGATAGACTCCAAAGGTAGCAATCACCGCAAGACTCCTAAAAAGCCTCAAAAACTGATTCTGTGATATTTTGATCATTTTCAAGAAGATGGCTTCCTTTTCAGCAGGAATAACTTTATTTCATAGCAAGCTCTCTACTTTATGAACATTATCTAGGGATTAAAAAGAGCTCTGAATATAGTCACTATTTCCTTGGTAAATATACTCTTCATCAAGGCAATATTCGATTTCATCCCAATGCTTTGAGATCAAGCTGCTTTAAATGCTGCGTCTTTGCAAGGAGATAAATCATCTCATCTACAGCAATCACTAATGATTTTTGAAGTCAGAGTTTTTCTTTTTACTACATGCGATGCAGAGGGATACGATCACAAAACTACAATATAGCCGACGATAAGCTGGAAAACAAAGCGATCGCCCGAACTTGAGAAAGCCCTGTAAAAACTGAAATTGACTAATAAGCCATCCTATCGCTTGAGAACAGTGACTCAAATAGGGTTTTGGCATTATTTCCATGAAGATAAGAATAAAGTTAAAGATAAACTCAAAAATTTCCCATTTCTTTTGATCGCAAAGCTCATTATACTTCCTTTTCAAAAGGAATACGTCCTCATAGATACCCTACAAAGCTATGAGATCAACTTCTTTACCAAAAGAAGATGCGAGGTCTCAAAACGACTATAATCTTTCCCTCTTTTTCTGCAAGAGGAAGTGAATTTCTCCGGAAATATCGGAATTTTTCTGATTGATCATCCGCTTTTTCAATTGCTTCCTGAAAACAATCTCCTCTTGGGAAACCCTCAACTTAGCACTGATCAACGCTTCTCAAATCTCAAGCTGAAAAATTTCAAAAAGTCTGAATTCATGCAAAGCGAAGCTCTTTTTCGAGTTGTAGTTCTTTTTCTCGGAAACGTTTTTCCCATGAATGATAAAAATCTGCCCATGCGAGAGAAAAATCGTCCAATCTCCAAGCTCACGAAACCCATCTTCTCAGCTCCTAACCACTGTTGAGGGAAAGCAGTTCTCATTTGATGAGTGGAATCTTGAGCTGAGTAAATAACTCTCCTAATACGAAAGCTCTGTCCTTGTTCATAGAGAGCTCTTCGTTCATAGAGCAAATTGAGCATTTCGATAAGGGTTCTTTCTGATCGGAACAAGCCACAGAGCAATATCAGATTTTTATTTCTTGATATACGAGTTTCCAGCTCTCAAAAAGCTAAGTTCTCCACTTGCATTCTTAGCACTCAATGCACTGAGAGGAAAGAGAAATTCATTTCTAATCTCTATTTCTCAGGCTCGTAGTCGTATCAAAAATTCGTCTGATCCTGAACAAACGGAATCTCCAGCGCCTGACATTCTGCTTCAATCTTCTGTTTACTCAAAGAGAGTAAAGGCCTCAAAAGCTGAATCTCACCTAAAAGATAATGTGAATCTACCAGTTGCATATTGAGAAACCCTGGCAACCCACAGCCACGAACAAGGTTCATAAGCGAAGTTTCAATCCTATCAGTCAGATTATGCCCCAGAGTAAAGCTGATCAATCTGATGCTCTCTACGAAAACTGCTCAAAACATCCATATCTCCAGCTTCAATGCCTCTTCAGAAGCAGATCAAGAGTTTTCTCTTTTGAAACAGACGAAATTCAATCTTTGAAAAAAGCACGAAGGAAGACGCTCCTCTTCATCACTCTCTTTTCTTATCTCGATGATTTGCAATGCAAGAAAAAGCGATCAGGATTCCATTTTTGCTCCTCCCCAAAAAGGTCGCTATGAGAAAAAGCGAGGAACATACTATCACTCCCACCAGACAGCCCAAGCGCTACTTTTTCACTCGGAAAACAGCTCGCTAAAGCTCAAAAAGCTCTGGGCATCTGATCTTGAGATCTGGAAGAGTTGAAAGTGAGCGAGCATAGGCTATACAAAAGTAAAAATACTAATTTTTCTAATGATATATTATTTACTTTCCAATGCAAATCTTTCTTTTTGATTCATAAGCATTTTTCAGCTATAAAGTCTAATTTTCTTTTGCTTTTCAAGTATTTTTGTATATACTATAGATATACATTTATTTCTCAGTTTCTTGAGATGAAAACGATTGCATATAACCCAGAAAAAGGAAACTCCCTCATAAAAGAAAGAGGAATTGACCTACTGAAATCATCTATATCATAGAAACCAAAAATTATATCGGAATCCTCGAACACCCTACGAGAAAACATCAAAAATTTTCATCATCCAACTCAATGGCTATATCTGCTGTGTTCCTTTCGTGAAGATGATGAAAAATCTTTCTCAAAACTACACGATACGACAGAAAAATATAATAAACAATTTAATCCTCAACCGACAGCACAATGACAAAAAGACTTTCTTCCTACTTACGATACAGAAGAACTCGAACTTATGAGAGAACTTGCACAGGAGAGCGAACACCTATAAAGAGATTTAAACTCAGAAAAAGAGATATGCTCGCTATGCCAAAAATACAATCGAAAAAGCAAAACAAGAGAAAAAGCAATCAGCATTAGAATCTTTGAAGAGGACCTCATCAAAATTAAGGCGAAAGCTCAAGATTTAGGAATCCCTATCAGACCTATATCAGTTCTGAACTCCGCAAACTCGTAACATAGCCATCATTTTCTTCCTACCAAAAACTGATCAACACTCAAAAATACAGAACGGTTTTCATTTCACAGAGAAAAAATCAAATACACTCCCACATCATCGTGAGAGTCTTTTTCAAAAATATCGCAATAGTCATAAGAAATTATCTAATTACTACATATCTAAGCTGAGCAGGATCTGTAACTGTACATTCTCCACCATTCCAATCAGAAGATCCATTGTTTCATGATACTTTCTTTACAGTTTTACAAGGCTTAATCTTATTAAAATCATGAGCATCATCAGCTACTAATGACTTCACCATATCGTCGAGTTGCATTAGCTTTATCATGGGTTTCAGCTACTGAAGCAAGAACGAAAGCCTGTTTATCTTGCTCATTCTTCTTGATCAGGAGATATCCTAAGTTACCTTCAGTTAATTTACCATTTGTGGCATCAGTAGTAAATTGAAATGTACTATCTTGGATCAAGAGGCATTTTTCTTTTAAGGTATTCTCTTTCTGTAACAAGAGCTTCTTTTTAGATCAGCGACCTTAAGACTACCTGTTAACTCTGGATACTTTTCCAGTTGCTCCAGCATCACATCTCAAGAGCCATAGCTACATCTCTAAGTGCTGTCTCTCTGGCAGTATCTCTGGCTGCCTGCACACCTTGAAGTCTAGGTAAAATAGCTGCCCGCGAGGATACCGATGATCACTACTACGATAAGCTATTTCCACCAAGGTAAAACCTTTTCTTAAGTTTTTCATTGAATGAATGAATAAAGAATAAAAAGAAACAAAATAAATTGTTCGCTTTGAACATTTAGCTATATTTTCTCACTTTTCAAGTGAAAGCTTGCTTTTAGAAGCCGACTTTTGATTGACATTCTAATTTATCACCTTTTGCATAATAGTTCTTTTATACTTTTTTTATATTTTATCTTGTCATTTAGATACTTTTAATATCTAGGTTAAAATATCAGCTCAGTTAAATATATCACTATTTAAAAAGGAGATTTGCAAAATTCATATCTATTAATCCAAAAAGCTTTATCTACAAGAATGAGAAGACTGACCCGCAGCTTCTCTTTCTGCTTCTACTGATCCCTTTACACCAGGTACCGTCTGAACCACGATCGAGATTACATCGCCAAGTAAAGAGATTATCAAAAAGAAATCATTGAGAGATATTCATCAGTCCATTTTTAGATCCAAGCGTCTTTTCAATAGTAGAGAGTCTTTCCTCTGTTGGCTGTTTAAAAGGTATAAAAAGAAACAAATTTTCCATGGATATAGAGCTTATTTTTGATAGATTCCATTCCTCCTACTCCTACACCAAGTAACAATCAATTAATAATAAAGTTTCATTTGAGATAGTCAGCTTTTAACATTACACTTATTATCAGCACAATCTGTCGTATATCAAAAAGAATCAAAAGTCTAGAAGATCTCCAGTATCGGTTGAAGACAGCAGAAAAAGATTTCCCTTATCAATAAAAGAGCGTAATTGGTTCAGAGATTTTCAGTCTGATTAGGCTTTAAATAAAGGTTTGCATTCTGAATAACAACCGTTTTTCCCTGCTAATGAACGAACATCTCCCATAAAAGGCATGGTTACATAATCTCCTCCTTTGATACAAATAACTTTTACTAGAGAGATCTTGTGGTGTGGTTTTGCCATTTACCCTCACAAAGACGTTCAGCATTCTTTTTCTAGCAAGATTAATAACCTGTGAAATCGTTTCATCAGTCCTTACCAATAACGTAGAATCCTTCGTATTTCCTTCAAAATATTTCTTCTCTTCATTATTAAAATCCTGAGTAAGTCCCACAATTCCTTTAATTCCAAGATTAAAAAGCGTAGTTTTAGCACTTTCAAGGATTAATATCCAAGAAATCATTAACCTCTTTCCAACTAGGGAACCCTGGAATAGGATTGGTCGTAGAATATCAGATTTCTTGCCCATCATAATTGAATATTGAACTCATACACATACCACTATTCAAAAAGCTGATTTAATCCAACATGAAATTGAGTCAACCTTAGTTGAATCTCACAATGCTTCTTTCTTTTTAATTTTAGCACCAACAAATCTGATATGCCCATGATCATCATAGATATATCAGAAAGGATAAGAATTATTAAGCCTCTGAAAATTACACTTTAGTCCATCAGATTTCATCTTATTAGCACTTGGATCATAAGCCACCCCAGCATTGAGATAAAAACTCTTGTCCCTTATAGATATGCTCAATCGCACCATAAATTCCATAAGAATCCTTATCACAACCTCGTATACCGACCTCCCTTTGCAGTACTAAGCTACTATCATGAGTCCCAGGACTAAATCTCTGGAGAGCTACTTTTTGATTCTTGATCAAGAGGCCACAACCTCTCTCACCTCTGTGAATTATAATAGAAACCTCTAACCCTGAGTTTTTCACAACGTTTTTACGACAATATTTCAAGATTTATCTCTTGTTTTTATAACAACAGGAATTTTAGTACAGGAAGCCAGAAAAATCCTCCTCAAAAATCATTACCTGCGACATTAAAAATGCACTGCAGAAAAATATTCATCAAGATACTTTCCACCGAGCTCAAAGTTAATTCAATTTCCCTGTTGAGAAGTCTGATTTTCTTTAGCATTTTGTCTAGAAGAAGCCTGAAGAGATAGATCCTCTTTTAGAGGAAACGTTGGCCGTCTAACAGACGGACTCTCAAACTGCATTAGTAATTACACTGGAAGCTGGTAAACTCACTTGCTCACTGTAAAGTAGCCCCTATTGTAGCTTGCAATTTTTCCCCATCTTTAAACTCAAAATATGGAATGTCGTTATACCTCCACTTTGGGCTGAAAACGATAGAGAAATTCCTCACCCTACGGAGAGAATTGCTCCCATACCTACAAGAGTAAGACCTAAGAATTTTGTGTTTTGTTTTTAGCATCTTTGTTAAATAAAAGTAAAATAGATTTGCTAATATCTCTATGCCCACTCAGGAAAATAAAAATCCTTACTCTATTATAACGACTCCACCAAGAAAGAAAAAGAAATTCCTAATCCAATATGATAAGAATACTTGCGATAATTTATTTTATGATATAATATCTGAACATTTCTGAGACAGATTTCCTTGCTACTGATGAAAACAAATTTTTCCCCTCTCACATTCTCATAATCTCCATCTCAATCATATCCAGTGATACTTTCCATAGAAATACAGATGTAACTTTCTTCTTCAATTTCATAAATCCCACCTTCTGATAAACCTTCCCAGCTCTTTCATTGTAGGCAACAAGATTTTGAGATAGACCTTATGCAACCCTAAAATTTCAAATGCATATTTCAAAATAAGCTGAGACTCCTTTCTGTTCCATAACCTTGAGATCGGTAGTCTTTATTGAAAAATCACAATCCCCAGTTCAGCATTTCTGTGATTGATCTGGAATGAAATATTTCCAATATTTTCTCTCTATTCTCACACACAGTGCGAAGATCCTCATGTTTTGGATCTCTTGTCACCATATCATAATACTCCTGTTCAGCTTCATCAGAAAGCAAACAACCTCCTATACTTAGAAACTGCTGAACTTCCAAATCATTCCTATGGCGGTACCAAAACAAACTATCCTCTCTCTTTCAAGAAGAGCCAAAAGCAGACCTTCTCGCGCTTCCAAAAATTTTTCACCTCTTTCAGTCATAATGTTCAAACTTAAAGAGATAAAAACAGATTTTTATTCCTTTTTCGTAATCTCCAATGCTAAGAATGAAGCAAATCATCATCAATTTCACTCGGGCATTGAGCATTAAATCACGATATTTCTGATTTTTAGGAAAATAATTACTTCATCGGATATTCTCCATCTTCTGCAAAAGCATTACTGATCCTATCAAATCGAGACGCACAACCTCCATGAGGTGGAACCCCATACTGAGAAAACATTTCAAAAGATGTCCAAAATCACGAGTCTGAATCTGCGCCTCAGAAAGTCCAAGCAAAGCAAAAATCGCATGCTGAAGTTCTGAGTCGTGGATTCCTGATACTTCCACCTCAAGTTCGTAGCCATTCAGCACCATATCATGAGAATCAGATTTCACTTCTAAGAGGCGAGCTCTCTCTTCTTCCGTCATCGCTCCTCCTTCAAAGCTTTTTCCCAAGCTCTTTTACGAAAGGAATATCCGCCTATGGTGAGTTGTAGAACGGATGATGAGTTGCTCGAGTTCTCCATCATCACCCTCTTCAAAAATGTGGCATATCGACAAAACAGAACGCCAATTCCTCCTCTTTCCCTTTGGTAGCTCAAGCTCTTTGATCACTTCGTTTCTGAGGCATTCCCATATAATTACAAGCATTAAGCAGTATCTGCTTGGATCGTTTCTCCCTCTTGGATTCCTGCAAAGTTTTAAGCTCTTCTAAAGCAGAATCTGAGAAGAATTTTTGCGATACTTCCCTTTTATTCCCTCGCTTTTTGGTGAAGCATGAGCCAAGGAAGGAGCTTTTGACACTTATTCTTGATAAAACTTTCATATTTTTCTCAGCTCTGATCTTCCCATTTTTCTTTTTGGAACGACCATTCCCTTAATACATGCTGAATTTTTGAAAAGAGAAAAATTCTGACTTTTTGCCCAATCGGTGAGTTCTAAGAGGTTTCACATTCTCTACCCTCAGTTCTGGCTTATCAATTCGTAAGTATCCATTGCTTCCTTCAAAGTCAAAACTAGGAAAAAGGATCAGCTTTTATAGGTCTATTTGGATAATACTTCTTGGCAAGATAGCTTACAATATTCCTCCATTAGCTCCAAAATATCCTGTTGCTCAGACGAAGACAGCTCAAAGTCCACCTGCGTAAACTCTGGCTGACAGTCTCCACGAGGATCCTCATCACGATAGCACCTCGCCATCTGATAATGCTTGTCAGACCCAGCTACCATCAGCATTTGCTTGTGTTGCTGTGGCGACTGAGGAAGCACAAAAACTTCCTGGCTCAAATCTCGCAGGAACTACAAATTCCCTTGAGCCCTCAGAGTATTCGTGATAAAGGTCGGGTTTCCAGGTGCAAAAATCCTTTTTCATCAAAAACTTCATCGTCTCCATATAGGTTTATACTCTCATAATCGTGTTGTCCTTCATCGTTTTTCTCCTCAGATCAGAGATAACGATATTCAAAGCCTCATATCCTCCCCCTACTGCATTCTCATGATCTACAGAAAAGGCAACTCCTTACAGCTAGCAAGCACTTCAATCTTCGTTGGCTCAAGCTCAACCTCTCCAGTAATCATCTCCTTATTGATCATACTTTTCAGGTCTCGCAATCACCTTTCCATGCACACGAGAGCACATATTCAGACTTTATCTCTGGAAGTTCAAAAATTCATCTTGGACGGATCATCGGGTAATCTGCGTAATTCCATAGCGATCTCTGAGGATCAATAAAGGTCATTCCTCCAAGGTTTTCTGGTCTTGTTCACCCAACCAGCAAGGATAACTTCATATTTCCAAGCTGTGCTTTTTGTGAGTTCTCAACAAGTGTGTGTACGATACATGAGTTATAATAGAAAGGATAAAAATTCAAAAATCTGATTTTTCAGCCTAGTAGTAAAGAAAGTAAGAAATTTTCAAGAGAGAAATAAAGAAAACAGGACTGACCTTAAGGAAAGAATCAGACCTTTCTTTATATCGCACATTAATTCGGAGCAACACTCAACATCATATACTTTCCAACATTCTGTGTATAACGATCTTCGCTCTCAGTAAAGGTTTAACAATCTGATAGATTTTTCTTGATCAAGCTTCCGTGTCTTATGTAAGAGTCCTTAAGACCTCTTCAGATTTTTCACACGAGTAGCACCTAACTCTTTCGAGGCGTTCCTTTTCTAGAGACATCTCTGAGAAGGTGATTCTATTGCAAGTTTTTGAGGGACCTGAAATGAAGTTTCTTATCAGGGAGAGATCAAGCCTCAGGTTCCATCAATACCTTTATTATTATAATAAGTATCTAATAGTTTTTCTTTTACATCTACATTTTAAGACCTGCATTACCTCAATAAACATATACCCCCATCTCATCTATCAGAATATGTAGTAGATCTTCTTCTTCTACATTATATCCAGCTACCACAGACCACCCAGTAGATGTCTCTGATAAAATTATCTCCATAATCTATCTCTACTCATAAGGTGAGATAGCTATTCCATTCGTGAGCGAGAATAGCAATATTCCAGCAACCAGCTCCTTTTCATTATTATTATACATAAAAGAATAAAAATTTTACTTACCTATTAACAAGGCGACATTCATAAATTTTATTATACAACTCTTTTCACTTCCTCTTTCATATGCTCGTCAAAAGGCATTAACTCTCTTTTTGTACTGAGGCATCGGGTTCTCCTTCTTCTCTCATAGAATTCTAATCAAGAATAAAAGCCTTCGCATATAGGATGTTTCACAAAATGTAACTGTTTTCTGTAGATATGTTTTATTTTGTTTTTGGAGAGAAAATACAAGCCACTCTCATCCCCTCTTCAAATGTAAGAAGATTATCCATCGTTTTTCATCATATACTCCATATTTATTTATTATTGGAATTTCCAGTACCCCATCTCCATCTCCATAAATACAAGTTTCCACTTTATAGTTTATCAATATGTTTCAGTATAACATAGATTGTAATGTTTTCAAATTCTGGTCGTTTTTAATTTTATTAACTATATTCAGTTTTTCCGAAAGAAAAATAGCTTAAATTTCCATCAGCATCAGTAGAGACTTTTTCTTTTCACAAGCATCCTTCACTTTTATCTTCTTTTCAAAGACTACCTTATCATCAAAAGCCATTTCTTTGTATGTTCAAGATACGATTCCATCTGAGCAATAGCTTCTTCAGAACCATCGCAAGCACTTCCTCTTATTGCAACATTTCAAGGATCTTGAGAATTGTATACATCTCACTCTACAGGAGTAACTTCTTGCTCAAGAGATCTATACTCTTTTCTGCGGAGCTACCATACTAAAAATCCTGAGAGTCAAGAGTAGTCAGACCTATTTTCTTTTTCTTGGCCCATGCTGATACTTAGAGATCACAATAACCGACAAAAGTCACATTCTCCATATCTTCATCAAAAATCGTCTTTAGTTGTCGCGATTTCCGACTGTATCAAGCTTCCTTCCAATTGCTTAAATCCATTGGTTCAGATACAAGGATTGGAAAGATAGAATCCTTTTTGGTTTTGAGATTGTAAACATGGTTCACATCTTCTGTCCATCTTCCACTTGCAGTCGCCACTAAGAGCGGAATGAGTAAAGTTCCCCATCTCCCAGCTCATGCCCTGTGCATCAGGAGGCAAAGAGGCTGAAAGTAACTATTTCCCTGTTCATTACTAATTAGATGATCGTCATTACTCGAGATAGAGATCATTATACTTACTACTTCTCAATGTCCAGCAGTAGGTCGTCCATCTTCTTTATGTTCCTCTATCGTAAAGACTTCTGCAAGTTTAAAAAGGTTTAATAGAAAAGTTGAAAGCTGATCTGAATGGATATTCACTCCAGAGAATTTGCTCTCATGTCCCATTCATATCATCAAGAGAATTTTCACCCCCCACACAGCAAAAGCAAAACTGTTAATCAAATAACAGCACATAGAATGGAAAATTAAATCATTTCATCATAATAAAATAAAAATAAAAATATCTGAGCTGAGGTGCTACCTCTTTACTCACACACAATAAAATCTGACTGTAGAGATTTTGTTTCTCTACGGACAGAAAATTTTTTCTCACCTGTCAGATTTTTCTTTCCCTACAGTGAGAAATATACCCCTTACCCTACAGACAACTATTCTGCTGAAACTTCATCGCTTCAAGCTGTCTTTGAGTTCTACACCCTGGCAGAAGCTAATCTTTGGAACGATCGTTTCTGTGCTAAACTTCCCTTTCTCTTCTGCTCCTTTACTAGAGAAGGTTACACGAAAGCTTCCAAAAATCTCAAGCTGGAGAATCCCTCCTCTCGTCAAAATCTTTGGGAACTCTTCCACGAGGTTCTGGATCACATTGCTAACATCTCCAGCTGAGAGTGAAGAAAGGTCTGCAAATTGTCTTGCAAAGCTGTTTTTGAGTTACCTTATCCCCACAGACAGGACTCGCATACTACTTCTTGGGATCATCTCTCTTGAGGGATTTTGCCTTTTCTACCAATTTGAATTTCATCATTGTCTCTTGACTTTAGAAAGTAAAGAGACGAATGCTTAAGCTATTTTTAAATAATCTCGTTTTTCAAGGAAAGATTTTTCCAGTTCTCACCGTTGTTTTTACTGCTAAAAAGAACGGCAAGATCTATTTCTTTTCTACTATGACAATTGAACGATTTAGCGAGATAATTTTAAAAACTTTGTATTCTACTCTTTAGCTTCGGAATACAGACTTTTCATGATCTAAGAAAGCAAAATACATTATCCTCATCAGATTGAAAAATGTTCACCATAATCTTGAAGATTAAAATTCAACTATAATTAGAAAAAGACTTAAAAACTTCTTTTTCTTGATTTACCAAACAAAATCTCTATGCTAAAACAGATTTTTACTCTCATAGTACTTTCCTTAGTGGCAAATCCCTTGATTGATGAAATTTTTACAAAACACCGATATTGTAGACGTTATCGGAAGATACCTTCCCTCAAGAGAGCAGGAAGTAATTTTTCTGGTTGTTGTCCTTTTCGACAATGAAAAAGACCCCTTCTCTCATGGTTTCTCCGACCAAACAAATCTTCAAAATGCTTTGGTTGTGGGAAAGGGAAACGTGCTAACTTTTATCCAAGAGATCGAGAGAATTGATTTTCGAGATGCAGTAAAAGAACTCGCCAAACAGCAGCATATCGACCTAGAAAAATATGATACTTCTCTCAAAAATGACCGCAGAAAGTGATGAAAAGGGAAGCTCGAGAGAATCCACAGCTTAGCTCAAAAATTTCTTTTAAAGAACAGCTAAAGAATGGTTCTGAAGCGATGAGTTGTTTACAAAAGACAGAAAAGCTGACTCTGAACTCATTCAGCTTTTTGACTTGGTTATGCTCAGATAAGCATTACGAACTCATTCAACTCTTGAGGATCAAAAAGGCTTTTAGTGATGCAGATATTGTAGACGCTTCCCTCGCTAAAAATCTTAATGGCGAGATTTATGCATTTTTGAAAATGGATTACTTTTTCCTATTTTTGATACAATGAGCAATGTGATTGGCTTCTCTGCCAGAGTACTCAACCCTGAAGATAAACCAAAATATCTCAACAGCGCAGAACACAAAAGCCTTTGAAAAATCAAAAATCCTTTATGGACTTAATTTCGCAAAAACAGGAATCAGAGAACATGAAAAGCTGATTATTGTAGAGGGCAAATGGATGTTTTAGGGCTTGCAAGGTTGGGATTACCAATTGGAATCGCCACTTCTGGAACCGCACTTTCCGAACATCACGTCAAAAATCCTGAAAAAGATACACCGAAAATATCTATCTCATGTTTGATAATGACGGTGCAGGCCAACAAAACTACCCAAAGAGCACTCAAACTCTTTTATCAAGAGAATCTCTTTCCTAGAATCATCAAACTCCCAGAAGAAAAATAAAGATATTGATGATCTGGCAAATACTCCAGAAGGAAAATCAGTTTTTGAAACCTGTTTATCATGAGGCAAAAGATGGATTTCTTGCAATATACGATCATCTTCGCTTGCATTCGGATATGAGCTCTCAGTAGATAGCAAAAACTGATCAATACACTTTTTGACCTCATTCTTTTCAGTAAAATAGTTTGACGATTCAGGAGCATTATAAAAGGTGTATTAGCAGAAAAACTTGGGTTTGCTTTTGAAATCCTTGATGCCCAGTTCAAAAGATACAAAAAAATACTGACTGAAGATTTCAGGTCATTCAGCAAACACACAAACAAGAGCAGCAACAGGAAAAAATATCAATTGGAGAGAACTCCTCTTCGTTGCACTTTTTCTATCAAAATCAAATCATGAACTATCTTGAGTCATACGAGGGCAACGGAAAAGCTTCTCACTTTTTGTACAACTTCTTGCTGAAGCTGACAAAGAAAGTCTACTCTCTAAAAGCCCTCATAACCAACTAGAAGAAGCTCAAATTCAAAAAAATTTCTGAACTTACCCTTTGGCGAGACCAGCAACTAGAAACGCTCAATGAAAAAGAAAAAGAAATATCAGGTTATTTTGCAAACGCTTCTTCCTTATCTCCAAAAATTCTCAATTTACCTAAAAAATCCTAAAACCCCAAATGAAATTAAAGCACAGCTCCTAGAAGCTAGGAAAAATCTCTAAAAACTAACTAATAATTCCACTTCCAAGACAAACTTCTCCATCATCAAAAGCACAAAAACCTGACCTGGAGCAACGGCTCGTTGAGCTTCTGAGAAACGAATCAAAACTTCAGCTTTTTCTTTTTACTAGAAGGGCTACAAGAAACCAGTGGATTTTTGACGATAACGAATTTTTCCTGTCAAATCCTGTCCTACTTCTGCTTCCTCAACGATCCAATGCCAATCTTTCACCAAGATTTCCTGGGTTTGTAATTCACTCAGCTTCTTTATCACAAACATAAACGATATTATTTTTCAATATCAATGCGGTAGACTATAAACCTTAAAATTCAATCCAAGACCTTGCTTTTGTCCAATTGTAAAAATAAAGCCCCATCGTGAGTTCCAACGGTTTTGCCTTCAAGGGTTCTGATTTCTCCTTTTTGATAGGAAATTTTTGGAGGAGAAACTGCTTAATCGGTACATTTCAATAAAACAAAGCCCTTGAGAATCTTTACGACGAGCATTAGGAAGACCGATCTTCTCAGCAATCGCTCTCACCTCTGGCTTCGTAAGCTCTCAAAGAGGAAAAACTGAATGCTGAGCTGAAAGTGATTAAGTCCTGCAAGAAAATAAGATTGATCTTTATTATGATCTACTCAACGAAGAAGATGACAGAAAAGCTCTCATCGCTCTTTACAAGATTCTTGGATTCTTGCATAATGCCCTGTTGCAATTTTTATCAAAATCTTGTTCTAAAAGCCTTCTGTAAAAAGACATCAAACTTGATAAGAGAATTACAAAAGCACATCAGGATTGGGGTAATTCCTTCTGATAACCCGAGAAAATATAATCAATAATCCTTTCTTGATATTCTTTTTGGAGGTCAAAAGAGCGGATTTCTATTTCCCAAAAATTCCCACAACTTTGATCGCATCTATGGCATCATTATAGGTCGTACAGTTCCCAGTATCAGAAACATAATTTTTCATAAACCCAGCAACGACCTCATGCCCCTGCTCTTTCAAAAGATAAGCTGCAACTGCACTATCAACCCCACCTAGAAAGCCCTACCAAAATCTTCATCTGCTTTTTCACACAAATAAACAGAATCTTTATAATTAAAAAGCTCAAAGTTTACAATAAAAAGAAATTCTGAAGCGTGATTTTTCTTGAGAGTAAACTTTTTCTACAAGGAAATAATTTCTTGATTTAGGGAGATAGATTAACTATATTGAGAATGATTTTATTTATTAGACATATGCCAACCTTATCATGAACACAAACAGAAAAAGAACCTCCTCAAAGCGTTCGCTGGAGAATCTCAGGCAAGAATGAGGTATGATTACTTTTGCTAAACAAGCAAAAAAGAGGTTTAGAACAGATTTCTTGATTCTTCGAGGAAACTGCAGCCAACGAAAAAGAACATGCAAAAAGATTTTTCAAATTTCTTGAAGGGAATATGGTTGAGATCACAGCCACCTACCCTGCTGGAAAAAAATCTGAACGACACTGAAAATCTCAAAGCCAGAGCTGATGGAGAAAATGAAGAACGAAAACGAACTGTATCCTCATTTTGCTGAAGTTGCATTAGCTGAAGGATTTTTCCTGAAATTGCTACAGTATTTACAATGATCCCAAAAGCCGAGAGGGCCCATGAAAAAGATATAGAAACTCTGTGAAAATCTGGAATCATGAAAAGTTTTTCCAGGTGGAGAAAACTTATCTGAAATGTAGAGTGTGGATATCTTCACGAAGGAAGTTCTGCTCCAGAAAGATGCCCTGCCTGTGATCATCCACAAGCTTACTTTGAAATTGCTTCTTTCAACTACTAAAAATAATTGTAAACAGAAAAAGCCTGCAATAAGAATTCAGGCTTTTTAGAATATAAAAGATAATATTAATAGCTCTTCATAAATTACTCTTCTCGCACTAGGTTTTCCACTAATAGGATCAATTCAAGTTTCTTCAGGCATATCAAATGGAAGACATCTAATCGTCGCTTTGAGTTCTTCTTGCACTTTCATCGCTGTTTCTCGTTCCATCCCAATGAGCACGAACAAATCCTTGTTCTACTTTTTCTTTTAAGTTCCTCATAAGTATTCGCAGTAAAAGTATGCTCCAAAGTGAAAAGCTGATGCTTTACGACAGTTTTTCTTGAATTTCAAGAAGCAAAGTCTGAATTTCTTCTGAGGGAGATTTTCAAGCTTCACGAGTTTCTTTTTCCATCGTATCTCCTAAAAGTTCCACCTGTCCTTGCTCCAAATCCCTTTTTCCAACAGCAATTCTGAGTTGGTACTCTTTGAGTTCCCCATTCATTGAATTTTCGTCATGGGGATTTCTGATCGTCATCGTCAATCTTCACTGTAAGGGAGATCGTAAGTTCAGAGGAAGTCAGACTTTATTTGTAATGTACGAAGTTTTGAGCTGATCCAAAGCAGGCTGCAAAGCACCCTAAAAATCTGATCTAAATCTTCTTTATTTTTGAAAATAGGAACAACCACGAGATGAAGCGGGTGCAAGTGCAGGTGGCAAGACCAATCCATGATCATCAGAATGTGCCATAATCAGACCTCCCATCAGCCTTGTGCTGACTCCACAGAAGTCGCATACACATACTCAAGTTCATTATTTTTATTGGTGAACTTTACATCAAATGCTCTTTGCAAGTTTTTGACCGAGGGTTGTGGGAAGTCCCAGCCTGAAGTGCCTTAAAATCCTGCATCATTGGTTCAAAAAGTATAGGTCTTAACTGCGCCTGCAAAGCTTTTTCATGTTCAGGTTTTTCTCCTTTGTAATGATAGACCGCCATAAAATGAGAAACAAAATCTGAATACACTTCCATCATTTTTCTCGCTTCAATATCAGCTTCCTCAGCCGTAGCATTGAGCAGTGTGTCCTTCCTGTCGGAGAGAATTCTGCACTCCTGAGGAAAAATTCTCGTTCTCATCTCCCATCTCACCACATTTGCCCATTGATTTACAAGCAAAGGAAGATCACGATGTGACTTGATCCAATTTCTATAACTATCTCGGATAATCGTTTCTGAAGTCGGTCTAACAATCAACTCTTCCTCTAGTTTTGCATCAGGATCTACGACAATCACCTTTCCCATTTTCATCGTTTTTGAGCCTATAGTGCGTCACGACCTGCACATTCTTTTGGCAAAATCCTCTACATGGTTCGCTTCTTTACTAAAAAGATTTTTGGGATAAAGAGTGGAAAATAGGCGTTCTGATGCCCAGTTGCCTTAAACATCGCATCAAGCACATCTCTAATATTTTCCCAGATCGCGTATCCATACGGTTTAATCACCATACATCCTCTCCACAGAAGAATTTTCCGCAAGATCTGCATATTTTACTAAATCATTATATCGCTCAGAATAGTTCTCAGCTCTTGAAGTCAATTTCGTTGCCATGATAGTTTTTATATACAAAAATAAAAATCAGATTTCCTCTTTCAACTTCTTATTCTCAGTGGGGACATGGAACGTATGAATTCACATGCTTACAAAGCAGAATAAAAGACGGCTTACTTATAGAGTTTTAAGTCCACTTTTCAAGTAAAGATTAGAGATTAAGAAAAACACTCCATAATAGAGTGTTTTTCAGTATCATTTAATTCCTGAATCAAATTATTCTTCATCCATTTTTCTTTACCTTTCCTGCTCTTTCTTCGATGATTTTTCTTTTCAATCATTGCAGGAACCTTTTTCATAGTTTGAGAATTCCATAGAGTATGCAGCTCTTCCTTGAGTATTTGATCTCAAATCAGTTGCATATCCAAACATTTCTGAAAGTGGAACTTTTGCAGCAATTGCTGTAGCATTTCCTCTTGAGTTTGTCCGAGGATGATACCTCTCCTAGATGAAAGATCTCCCATTACGGTTTCCTACGTACTCTTCTGGAGTTACGATTTCTACAGACATGATTGGTTCAAGAATGGCAGGAGATGCTTTTTGCGAAAGCCTCTTTGAAAGCCTTATAAGTGGCAACTTTAAACGCAACTTCTGAAGAATCCACATCATGATAAGATCCAAAGAAAGGAACTACCTTAATATTGATAATAGAAATCCTGCAAGGATACCTTGAGCCATAGTTTCTTTAGCTCCTTTATCAATAGCAGGGATAAACTCATTAGGGATAACTCCACCTTTAATTTCTGACACAAATTCATAGTTTTTCCTCTTCAGGAAGTTTTTCTAGTCTAAGAACTACATGTCCATATTGACCTCTACCTCCAGATTGTTTCTTGAAGAGTCCTTCTCCTTCAGCCGTAGTGAAAATAGTTTCTCTATACGCTACTTGAGGTTTACCAGTATTTACTTCTACTTTATGCTCTCTCTTGAGTCTATCAACGATCACATCAAGATGAAGCTCTCCCATACCTCCGATCACAGTTTGCTCCACTTTCTTCATCAGAATGAGCAGTGAAAGAAGGATCTTCAGCTATAAGTTTTGAAAGAGCCAAACCAAGTTTTTCTTGATCAGCTTTTGATTTTGGTTCAATAGCAATATGGATCACTGGATCAGGGAATTCCATTTTTCAAGAACGATCAGTTTGTTTACATCACAAAGCGTATGTCCTGTTTGAGTTTTCTTTTAAGTCCGAGGAAAGCACAGATATTTCCAGCTGAAATTTCAGAAACTTCTTCTCTTGTTGGCATGCATCAAAAGAAGTCTTCCCACTCTTTCTTTCTTTTCCAGTAATAGAATTAAGCAAAGTATTCCTGACTTGATAGTTCTGAGTATACTCTCACAAAAGTCAAAGTCCCTACAAAAGGGTCCGTCATGATCTTGAAAGCAATAGCAGAAACGGGCTCATTAGGTTTCAGCTCTCCTTACTACTACTTCTTCTTCATTATCAGGATTATGTCCAAACTATTTCCTCTATCAAGTGGAGAAGGCAAGAAATCTACTACTGCGTTGAGTACAAGCTGTACTCCTTTTGTTTCCAAGTGCAGTTCCACAAAGCATAGAGATAAAGCTGATTGCTAATAGTTCCTATTCTAATTGCCTTTTTATAAGATCAATACTGATTTCTTCTCCTCCTAGAAATTTTTCAGCAAGTTCATCATCAAACATAGATATTGCATCAATCATTTTTCTCTCCATTCTTCAGCTTGTGCTTGCATATTTGCTGATTTCCCTTCAACAACGTCTACTCCTTTTTCTCCTTCAAAATGGTAGGCTTTTCATTGTGATAAGGTCAATAATTCCCTCAAAAGTATCAGCCTTTTCCAATAGGAAGTTGAATAGGAACTACCTTTGTCGCTCAGTCTTTTTCTACTGATTCAAGAGACATAAAGGTCCAGCCCCCATCTTATCCATCTTATTTGCGAAGATGAGTCTAGGAACTCCATATTTATCAGCTTGTCTCCAAACCGTTTCTGTCTGAGGGTTCTGCTCCTTGAGAAACATCAAGCAAAAGCAACAGCACCATCAAGCACTCTAAGAGATCTCTACTTCTACTGTAAAATCCACGTGACCTGGGGTATCAATCACATTTATCTGGATGTCATGCCAAAAACATGTCGTAGCAGCAGAAGTAATAGTAATACCTCTTTCTTTTTCCTGCTCATCCAATCCATATCAGCTTCTCCATCGTGAGTTTCACCGATCTTGTGCTTCTTCCCTGTGTAATACAAAATTCTCTCAGTTGTTGTAGTTTTTACCAGCATCAATATGCGCCATGATACCGATATTCCTTACCTTATCCAAAGGTTTTTGTCGTTTTGCCATCAGTATAAAACTTTAAAAATAAAAATAATTGGCTTTGCTGTTTTCTTTAAATCTCTGAGATTTTTCTCAAAAATCCATATGACCAAAAATACTATAAAAATACCCTCCTGTTTTCAAGTGTTTTTATTAAAAGAAAAAGCTGATAAAAATCAAATTTTTTTATTTCCTTTTCTTTCTTCTTTTCAAAAATAAGCGAAATAATTAGAGAAGAGGATATTAATCAAGATAATAAGTGAAGCAGTAGAAGAGATATGAAAAACCGACTAACAATCATTTTTAGTCCAATAAAGGTAGAGAATTAGTGCTATTCCATACTTCAAATAAAGCAAATTTATCAATAAAATTCGCCAACAAAAATAAAGACTTCTTAAACCAAGAATAGCAAAAATATTAGAAGCATACAGAATAAAAGGATCATTCGGACAATCGCTAAAAAATCGCAGGAATACTATCTACCGCAAAGAGCAAATCTGAAAATTCAATCACTAACAACGAGCAATAAAGGCGTCGCATATTTTAGAGCCATTTTTATCCACATCTGATCCATGAAATTCATCAGTCATTCTTGGAAAAAGCAACTCTCACTAACCTTTTGCTCTAGGTATCAGAAAAAATTCTTTTTCTTCTGCTTGGTCTTTCTGAAAAAAACGATTTTTACCCCTCAGCATAAACCAAAAATATTCAAAACAAAGAAGCAAAATATTAATTTTTATCGAAAGATCTCCTATAAAAATTCTGGAAGATAAGTAGGCTGAATAAAAGCTTTTACTCCTGTAAAGATAAAGATTGCTCTAAAATCAAAGCTCAAAGGACCCCCAAAACAACATTCTTATGATGAGCTTTTTCTCAACACGAAAAACTAAAAATCATCCACAAACACAAAAAGGTTATCAACAGAAAGCAATTTTTCTATCCAATATGCAGAAAAGAAACTGAGAAAATCTTTCCATCCCTGAATCTCGATAAACATAACCAGCAAAAAGCATTGAAAGAGCAATCCAAACTAAAGTCCACATAAGTGCTTCTTTCGTTTTTACTTCATGACTTTTCCTATTAAAAATCCTGAGATCAAGGATAACCATAGCAGAAATAATAATTCAGAACACAATCATTTCATGAAAAATACATAAGATATTTTTATAAATAAAACAATAAAGAAATATAGAGATTCCCATTTTCATTTCCATCAAAAATTAAAAAGGAAAATATCATCATATTAGCTTTTCATAAAAGACGAAAAATATCAATTAATAATTAGAATCCAAAAATCATCATTTTTTTGACAAATAGATATGCTATAATATTGTTGTCTTTATTTCTTATACAAAAACTATACATGATGGTAAAAAAACTCGGTCTTCACAAAGATGAAACTGAAAGAACAAAAACTCAAAAGATCGTGAGAGATGTCGCTTTCTTCGAGTTGTTGTTTATGCTGCAGTAATGACATTTATGGTTTTTCTGCAGAAGCAGACAGAGCTGAAGCTGAAACAAACCTCGTATCTGCAAATGTTACAGCTTCTCAAGTAGCCTTCGCAAAATAGTTTTTAAACAAAGAAACATCTGAATGGGAATGCTTATTCAGATTTTTCTTTTTAATTGTTTTCTTATTCAATATGAAAAAGCTCGTCTTTGATCATTGATGAGTTTTTGGTAAAATTGCTTCCACCTGCTCCTTGAAACAGCCTCATAATGATCTAAAATATCCTCTAAAGTCTGGATTTTTGATGCAGAAGCCTATTGAGAAGAAACAAAATCAGCCATTTCATTCGAACTTTCATTCCCATCTGAATGCTTCACTTTAGATAATTTTTTAGCATTTTCAAACTCCTCTTGAGTAATCCCTCTGAACAATAATATCAAACAAACGATAAATCTCTTGCATTCAAAAAGCAAAATTTTTCCTTACTCAATCCTGACCTAATTGCTAAAAATTCAATATTCAAAACTTGCATGATGACCAGCACCAATATAATAACATAACCCTAAGTTTTTCTCTAATTTCTTGAAACAATCTAGAAGACATATTTCCACCCAAAATTGTCGTCAATACTCTAGCAACATATCTTTCTTTCTTCAAATGCTGTAAATCCTGAGCATCGCAATAATTACATGATTCTGCTCCGTTCCTTTTACAAAAATCTGATTTCTTTTCTGGCAACTGCCATCTAAATTCAGGTTTACTCCTCGTTTTTGAGCAGGAGGCGATGAAAATAAAGTTTCAATGTGTTTTTCTAGGAGGCTTGATCCTGAATTTTTCTAGCAATAGTAATCAGAATATTATCCTTGGTATGCACAAAGCATTCTTGTAAACAAAAGATCTTCACGAGTAAAAACTTCTAATCGTTTCTTCATACCCAATCGTTGGTCTTCAATAACTATTTTTCTCAGAGGAACTCCATTTTTCACCCACAACTGACATCGGATTATCCTCATACATTTTTGAGCTCTTGAATTGATACTCCTTTTTCTCTTTCAAGTTCTTCTGTTGACAAACTGAGACACCTAACATCATATCCGATAAAAGTTCAATCGAAACCTGAGCAAACTGTGGGCACGATTTAACATAATAAAAGTCAGACTTACTCCTGTTTGTTGCATTAAATTCTGCTCCAATCTTATCCATTTCCGTGGCTACCGCTTTTAGGAGTTGCTCGTTGCTTTCACCCTTTAAAGAACATATGTTCCAACACATGAGATATTCAGCCTCAGCTCTGGTTTCATATTCTGATCAAGCCTTCACTGAAATTTCTATAGTAAGCTGAATTTCCTTCCTGCATAGGAGCAAAAATACAATCTATTCCTCAGATTTTTGGTTTCATAGTGCATGAACTATTGTATGATTTAAAAAATAAAAAGCTGAATCATTATGAATTTTCAGCTTTTTAAAATCAAGAAAGAATCAACAAAAAGCAAAGATTTATGCTCTACTATAGAAATTCCAAGCATCCTGGACCGCATCAACAATCGTTTTTGGGACCCTAATGAAGAACCTGCTTCGCTTTTAGTAGGATTAGCAACAGAGATCGCAACGTCACCATCTCTCCTCTCCAATCATGTATGAGCAATCGGTTCTCAAACAATTGATTCAGTGATCATCAATATTTCTTTAACGACTTTCCAGTTCATGTCCCAATATTAAAGACCTCAAACTGTACTGAGGATCAGTTCTCTTTAGCTTGTGCTTCTACTTCCTGCTGCAGCAAATAATCATAACTTTGAAGATGCGCCTGTGCAAGATCTCCAATATGAATGTAATCTCTAATACAGGTTCCATCAGGAGTTGGATAATTATCTCCAAAAACCGTTAATACTTTCAATTTCTTTTTCACTAACTCTTGGGAGAAAAGGGGACAAGATTAGTTGGAATTCATTTTGGATTTTCTCCGAGTAAACCTGAATGGTGTGCTCCTACAGGATTAAAAATACCTCAAACACACCACAGAAAAACCTTTATGTTGAGCCATATCTTTAAGTAAAAATTCCATTGCCAGTTTTGTCGTTCCATAAGGGTTCGTAGTATTGGAGACGATCCGTTTCGTAAACAGTGCAAAGATTTTTCTGCATCATAAACCGTTGCACTAGAAGAAAAATCAGCTTTTTACCTGATGTTTATCCATCACCTGCAGAAAAGTGTCGTAGTTCCAGTAATATTATTATCATAATACAGAAAAAGGATCATGACAACTTTCTCCTACTGCCTTTTTGGCTGCGAAATGAATCACCCCATCAAACTGCTCCTTTTTCAAAAAGCTGATCAAGAAAAATCAAAATCCCTAACATCCCCTTCATAAAAAGGCAAATCTTTCCCCTGTAAGCTCCTTAAGCCCAGCAAGAACAGACTCTTTGTGGGTATTGGAAAGATTATCTAGGAGAACAAGCTCATATCCCGCATTAGCAAAAAGCACCGCAGTATGAGAACCGATATATCCCAATCCTCCCGTAATCAAAATTTTCTTTGGTTCCATAATGATTAACCAAACTAAAACTGACTAAATATACTGATATAAGCTACCAAAATCAAGATTAAGGCAAAATGGTAGTGATAAAGCTTGATTTTTAGAGGCTGTTTTCTAAAAATTCTTCTCATTTATTCGGAAAAATTGCAAGATTATGAACGCTTCAATGAAGTTAAAAAGTTCTCAAAAATAAAACTCATTTCTTGAATATTTTCTAGGAAGTAGTCTGATTTTTCTAATTCTTTTCTGCTATTTTTTTCCTAAAAACACGACCTATTTTAGATGATATTAGACTCTTTTTTCAAAAATATTTTATTCACCGAAATCGCTGAATTTCGCTACCGCTCAAAAATCAATCACCCAGTCATAATTTCAAAACTCCTCTCCGCAAAGAAACTCACACCTGGAGATCTCATTTTCACTTCCAATACTGACTCATTAGGGAGTACTTTCATCAACGGAAAATGGAAACATATTGCTCTCTATCTCTGAACGCCTAAACAGCTAAAAATGTAATGGGCAAGAAATCCCCTTTTATCAAAAAAATAAAAAATTTGAATTTCCCTCAAAAACGCCTCTTATCATTGAAAGTACTTTTAGTGGAGTTCAGATTTCTCCTCTTGATACGTTAAAACCAAGTGAGGCACTTCTTGCAATCAGACCTGAAATCTCCAAGAAAACCTTGAGAGCTGGGATAGAACTTTTTAACTGGGCAGATTGGAAAAGCTTATGACTTTGATTTTAATACCGAAGATACTACAACACTGTACTGCCTCAGAATTACTCACTCCTACTTTTTATCAGGCGAGGGTTTTTCCCTATAAGTGAAGAAACACTCCTAAGAACCGTTATTCCTCCAGATGCTATGCTTAACGCTTTACTCACAAAGAAGAAAGGAACCCCTAAAACTCACTTAATTTTATGTAGAAAGTGATGGAGAAACTCGACATTTTTTTAGGAAAGAAAGTCTAAAAAGGACATGTAAGAGAGATTAAAATCTAACACAACCCTCAAAAGCAAAATCATAAAGAAAAAGAATTTCTTAGCATTTACATTTTTAACCATCTTCCTAATAATTGCATGTAATCTAAATCGTTTTTATATTCAAAACTTTCCAAAACCAATCAGGGATTTTTCACACATTCTTTTGAATATCACTTTTTGTATATATTTTCACATCTCAATATCAAAGAAGATTAAGAATTGGTAATTCCACAAAATTTACAAACCATCACAAATATTTTTCATAAAGACATGTCTCTTAATATTAGTTTTCATCAAGGTTTAAGTGTTTTTCTGAACACTATTTAAAAAATCTTGAGGATTAGGATAATGATGAAAACTTTGTGAACATACAATAATATCAAATGAATCCCTCTCAAAGGGAAGTTTTTTCACAATCTCAAACAATAAATTCAACATTCTTGATCTTTTTCTTTTTGGCTACTTCAATCATTTTTCGGAGTGAGATCAATCCCTACATAATGTTTATCAGGAATTTTTCACTAACCAATTGAAGTAATGCTGCTGGACCACATCAAGCATCCAACAAATCTATAAAGACTTCTTTTGCAATTTCAGCTAAAAATATCAGGATAATCATTTCTACATAATTTGTACACTCCGGCATTAGATCATTCATATTTCTCAGCTACTCTCGTAAATTCTTTGAGAGCATTTTAAATTTTTCGCTTGAAAAATCTCATTATTAAGCCAAATTAAAGATTAAAAACTAATAAATTAATAATATCCAACATCTTAATCTGATCTTATACGACAATTTTATAGAGTTATATAACAAGGAACTACCTACTAAACACGGATACTTTTTCTACATCCATATAATATCAAAAATATAGTCTTAAAAGTAAAAATTTACAAGTTTTTTGATTTGACTCTATACGTACAAAATCTATACTGAAACAAAAGTCAGATTTATCTTTTATGTTATAGCTATGGCTTGTCTATTCTTTTTTTCACAAATTAACCTATATGAACAGTGTCCAAGAAAGTATCAGTATCGTTACCTTGATCAGCTTGAAAGAGCTTTTTGAAACAAGTCCTGATCTCATTCTTGGAACCAGCGTTCACGGAGCTTTTAGAATGGCTCTCATCAACAGGGTCAATATTTTCAATATTCCCATCAAAGCGGATCTTCTGGGAAAGTTTCACGAATTGCGGAAAAATGCCGGAGCCGACGCTGGAGAAAAACTAATCTATAAGGGAGATCAACACGAAGATGATTATCTCAGGAGAGGAGAACAGTATTTAGAAAGGTATTACGAAACGTACGCTCCTTTTTAAGGACAGTAAAATCATCGCTACCGAACTAATGATGAACTTTTGATTTACAAAAAAGAAAAACTGATGAGAGCAGAAATTCGCTGAATCATCGATAGATTAGATAAAGAAGGAGAGACTTCGTCATCAACGATTACAAAAACCAATAAACAACTTCCTCCCGAAGAAAAAGAAGAATACAGAGAAGCAGCTCACGCTCTATGCCCTCGGAGTTCAGCAAAAATATGGTAAATATTTTCAAAAACTCAAAAGCCAGACTTCATTATCTTCATTTTTGAATTAACTGACGAATGGGAGATTACTGATGAACTCCTCCAGCCAATCATTGAGAAATACCGCGAGAGCCATCAATGCCATAGAAAAAGCAAGATTTGACTACAATATGGGAATCTCAACAGCCTTTCCGACCAGACAAAATACCTATTGTAAATACTGTGAATGCCAAGAGCTTTGCCCACTCTGGAAGCACCTAAATTATGCAGATGAAGCGATAAACTGAGGAGAACTTGGAGAACAAACCATAAAAACTCAGTAGATCAGTATGCAAAACTTACCCGTGAAAGCACAGAACTTAACAAAAGAAAAAGAAAGTCTGAAAGAGATTTTTGAGTTGCCTATGCAGAGAAAGGAGGATTTGAACAGCTTTTTGAGAGGAAAGCAAAATCTGAATAAGTAAAGTGATTCTTACTCCGCAAAAAGACAAAGATGAGCTAAAGAAATTCCTAGCAGAACAAGGACTTTTTGGAAGATGCTATAGAAATCCCCTACTATAAACTCAATACCCTCGTAAAAATCAAAAGCTGACTCCAGAACAAATTCAAACCTATTTAACAAAAAAAGACTCACGAAGAATAACCCTCAAGTAAGAAAAAGAGTAGCTCTCGTCTCACCCTTTCTTTACTCAAAATCGCCTGAAGTACTCCATTGATTAGCTTCAGAGCTCACTCATCAGAATATCTTTTTGCTAGTTCTACCATTTCATTGAGGATAACCTCTTTTGGAGTAGCAATAACTTTATATTCAATATATCAAAGAAGCAACAAAAACCTGATCCATAGGATCCATCCTCTCATATCAAAAACTCTCCGCATATTGATCAACTTTCTGAATAAGTTCTGCCTCATAACGAGAAAGAGCGTTCCCTACCTGAAGCACATACTCCACATCCACTTCATCAGCATTTCGCTGATCAAAAATAACGAAGCATATAATCAAACTCCTCTTCTACAGAATAATCTGAAGCATATTCATTAAGTTTCGCTTGAACAAACTCATCAATATGTAGTTTCTGCTTCCTTTTTGAGCAACAACCTTAAGAAAATCTTCATCCAAAAATGTTGATTTTTTTATCTCATGAAGATAAGTCTTCTAGAATAGGATTTTCTATCTGGGTATTTTCACTTATAAAGGGCTTTTTACTCAAGACAGAAAAACAATGCTGATAAAAAATACGATAATACGATTTTTCTAGCATTGATTCTCTTCTTAATATCCATTGTAAGATTTCAGGACGCTTAAAATAAAATATCCCTCCAAGACGTTAAATCTCTGGAAATTTTAAACTACAAATTATACAAAAACTATGCTTCTACCACCGTTGCATCTTTTTAGCCTTAATAGTAAGCACCTGCTTCCATTATAATACCCACAAGATGGACATACCCTATGATTCAATCTATTTCACCACAGTTTGGACATTTTGCTGTCTGATATTTTTGTGATAATTTTTAAGATTAATTGATTTCAAGTTGAATGTCTTTACGGGTCTGGACTTTACTGACCTTTTTCTTTTGGACCGATTGTCATTTGATTGATAGCTTTAGTAAATTAAAAACCGATACTGATTACTCAGCCTTTTTCTACTTTTCTTAGCTGGAGATTTTTTTAGCTGGAGCCTTCTTTTCTGCTTTTTGAGTAGCTTCTTTTTAGTTACTGCCTTTTAACAGCTACTTTCTCAGAGTCTTCCTTTTTAGAAGTAAGTTTAGTAGATTTAGACGCAGCTTCTTCTGCAGTAAGAACATCTCACAACAGTTTTTAGATATGTCCTTCCGTTGAATTTCTTACAATTTCTTTTTCTAAATGCAACCACCCCATCAATCGCAGCATGAACGGTAAAATCAGCAGCTTCATAAGTATTTTTCCACATTCATATTTTGAACCTTTCTGTCTGATAATAATATTCCTGCAAGAACAGGCTGTCCACCAAAGACCTTGACTCCACGATATTTTTGGTTGTGAGTCCTTTAGATTTTTAACCGAACCAGCGGCTTTTTGTGTGCCATAAGCTTTTCAAATAAGATAAAACGACTTTTGTGTAAGTATAGGGATTGGGAGATAATATTCAAGAGGAAGTGAAAAAGTCTTATTCTTCTCATTAAAATGAGCATAAAGCAATCCAAAAGCTAATCATCTAGCACTTTTCTGCATAATGGATCACCATATAACATATTTTTTCTCTGGATCAAACTGAAATCCCTAATCCTATTTTGCTTAAAAGTGAGGCATAACCATTGCCTTATAATGAACTCCTCATTTCCTTCTGATACAAAAAGTATCAAAAATTTTCTTCGTCGAATTAATAAGCTCTTGCGTACAATCTCAGGTAGTACAACGATATAATCATACCCAATGCTCTCAGAGAAAGCACTCTTTCAAGCCGTTTCCTTAAGAAAAGAAACACCTAGATTTGCAAACCATTTCTTAATTCCCCAATAATTATAGTAACCATCACTTGAAGCTCTTTTATGAGTAGACCTTTTCAGAGAAACCAAATAATCTGCCCAATTTTTAGCCGTTTTTTCTAAATCACTATGATAGGTATAAGGTTCCAATCCCTGCTGAATTCTAAGTTCATTATGCCAAGTAAGCCAAGCTTGCCTTACCTTATCAAAAATCAATATTTGGCATATCTTGATAAGAAACTTCATTTTTCTCTCATTAGTTACTATCTGAACAAGAGTTCAACTTTTCTGAGAAATTCGATCCTTTATCTCAGTATGGAAAAATCTGATTTTCATCAGTGAGCGAACCAATAACTCCAGTATTCATTGTTATTGCAAGTGCTTGCAAACAACCCTGCTGCTGAGAAAGAGGCATCGACGTAAGCTTTTCTTCTACAGTAGCAATAAATTGATTTGTAGTATCACTATAGCTGAAACGTGAATGGAAAAAGAATAAAATTGCCATTGCTCGAATCAGAATTCATGATTTTTTTCATGATCATCGGTAAAAAAATAAAAATCCTCACCCTACGACCAATACTTTCACAAAAACACTAAGATAAGCTTAAGCACTCTTAATCACCAAAAACCCTTCAGTAGGAAGGAATATCTCTCAAGTATAACAGTATACTCAAGCGATAATATACAAAACAAAATTTTACACGAAGAAGCATTGTACGATTCTCAAGACGAATGTCAAAAAGATTTTTAAAAACCAAATAGGAACAACAATCTCCCAAAAAAGATTAACACAGCATTCAAAAATCAACATAAAAATATACTCAAACTCATTCTATGACCTTTCATTGAAAAAGAAAAATCTGATAGTTTTTCCATTTACTCTCAATATTATAATGAAAAAACTCGCATTCTTTCTTTTCATTCTGGCTCATCTTGGGATTAGGAATAAGTCAGGCTGGATTTTCAGACACTAACGGAAACGAATATGAAGAAGCTAAATAAATGAGCTCGTAAAAGAAAAGACATCGTAAAAGGATATCCTGCTGGGACCTTCAGAGCCGAATCAATGAATTACTCGTGCCGGAAAATGATAAAAATAATCATTCTCGCCGCGAACCTTGATCTCGTTGAATGACATGAACAATGTTTCCCTGATGTGCCTCAAGAGGAGCGATTTTTTTAATTTTGTTTGTTCTGCAAAAGCCCTAGGAATCGTAAAAGGCTATGATGACGGGACCTTAAACCAAACCAAAAAGTTTCCTTGGTAGAAGGACTAAAAATGGCTATTGAGGGCTTCAAAATTCAGACCCAAGAAAATCTGACTTTCGATACGAGAAATATCTGTATTTTTGCACATCAGAATTCAATTTTTCTCAATATGCTTATTATCCAGAGCAGGGAACTCACTCTGTGGCATGATGGCACATCTCACCGCAAAAACTCCTCGAGATGACAATCATGAAGTCGGGACTATCAACGTAAAAATGTACTCTGGCAGGCTGTGGAAAAAGATCAAGCCTCCTCTACCCCAGACACCGTACTAGTCAAACGGAATAGAAAGGCATTTTATGACGAGCATTGGAAAAACTATTCTTCTTCTCGCCCTGCAAAACTCATAATCGCCTTCATGGTCGTACCAGCTCAAATAATGGACTTGGATATTGTGGTATAGAATGAGCTAGTGATAGGAATACTATTACCGTCTATCCTGCTGAGTTTACTCGAAGAAGGACCACAAAGAAACCGAAGAGATCCAGTGAGATAAGGTTTCAAATCTAAGGGATTATCAGTTTTTGATGCAATTGTAAAAGAAATTTCAGAACAATATTGTATTGATCCATGAGAAATCTACGCCGTTGGACATTCACTCGGTGGATGGTTTACCAGCATGCTAGGATGTTCGAGAGGAAGCCAATTACATGGAATTGGAATTGTGGCGGGAAGCCCCATGCTTTTTCCCACAATGTACTGCCCCAGTGCTACGATCATTTTTCATAATCCATCAGATCCTTTAGCTTCTTTTCGCATGAGGGGAACAAATCCGTGATAAAATTCTTAAAACAAAAATCAATGCTGACCAGAAACTGAAATCTACCTTAACGCCCACGGTATGGAATGTCTACGCTACACAAAAATGTTTACTCCTGAGCAGCTGTCGTATTCTGCAAATACACAGAAGGAGGACATATGCGACCAAGTGGAGCAGCAGAAATGATGCGAAAATTCCGATCAGAAAAATTAAAAACCCAGCTCTAATTCGAGCGATTAATTTCTTTTCTTCTCTGTAAAGAGAAAGTAACAAACGTCCCATTTCCTGAAGGAATTATATCTTTAATTTGAAATTCCGGATACTGTCTTTTTGAAAAGCCTTCAAAAGGACAAAAAGTTCTTTTGTCCATTGCTTTCAAAAATAAAAAACAATTTACATCTATTTGATGACATCTTGTTTTTAATTGCTCACTTTGAAAACGCTCTTCAAGAGATTTTGAAGAGGACGACTCCTGGAGTATAGTTATCAAAACTAAAACTCAATAAGGAGTGAAAAAACAACAATAGAAGCCTCCCTACTATCTTTTCTTTTACAATGTTTCTTTTTATTCATAATTTGATATTTTTATTTTGAAGAGGATAATATATTTTTTGAACATAATGTCAAGAGATACTAAAAATCTCTCTTGCAAAGGTTAATACTTTTCCCTATACTCCATATTCTATGCTGAATATTAAATTTTGAGAATAGAAAATATATTCTGAATTCTTGATTATTTTTACTCTTTTTATGAGGGCAAACTAATGAAAATAGGGACTTATTGGAGCAACAAATGCGGAAAAATCTACACTTTTTCAACCGTCTTATCGGACAGTTCAGAGCAATTGTAACTGATATTCATGGGACGACCACAGATATTATCGTTCACAATATGCAGGTTGATGGAGTCGGAAATTTGACCTTTTTGATAGTCCAGGACTTTTGGATTTCTCAGATGAAGTACCGTTTATTGAAAAATCGTCAAAAATTCAGACTCACTCTTGTTTTTAATCTGATGATACCGTAGGAGTCTCTGCTAAAGATCAGCATATTCTTTCTCATTATGGAAAAATAACAAAATCAGACTTTCTTGATTGTAAATAAACTCGATATGAAGCGAAAAGTAAACGAAGAGAGACCTCGCAATCAGCGATTATTACAGCTTTAGGACTAGAAAAAGTAATCTGAATTAGTGCCAAAAAGAGAAACCTTTGCAGAGCTAGAAGATGCAGTTCTCGACTACGCTAGAAAAACGAAACACCACCCACGACGAAGAAAAGAAGAACTTCCTGAACAAAAAGGAATCGGAATTGCAATTGTAGGAAAACCAAATTCATGAAAAATCTACCCTCCTCAATACCTTTGTCGGGAAACAACTTGCAAAAGTAGAAGACAAACTAGATACAACCAGAGATTACTTAGTCTGAGAGTTTAAATCTCAAGGAAAACGATATACCGTCTACGATACTGCAGGTATTAGAAAAAGGAAAAACTCACGGAATAGAAAAGATTGCCTCATGACAAAACTGTTAAAATGCTGGAATTTACTGAGACCCGTCGTAATTTTTCTAGTGGACTGTACGCAAGGGATCACCCATAGAGATATGACCTACTCAAGAAATTGTTCAACTCTGACTTCCTACGATTTTTGCTCTGAATAAAGCTGATTTAGTAGAGAAAAAGGCGATTGATGCGATGATAAAAGGAGCCCAGAGCTATCTTGATTTTGCCAAGCACATTCCTATTGTTCCAATTTCTGCACTTCATGCTGAAGGAATTTGAAATCTCCTCAAAAATGGTCGCTCTCCCACAAAAGAAAACCAGAAAAGAATCTGAACCACTGAACTCAATCGTATTCTCAACCAAGAACAAGTCCAAAAACCTGCTCGCTTCCCCGAAAAATAGAATCTGCAAAATCATGTATGCCACGCAGATTGAGGTAGATGCACCAACCTTTATGATCTTTGTCAATCACAAAGCCAGAGTTAATTTTGCATTCAAAAATGGATCGAAAATGTATTGAGAAGGAATTTTTGATTTATCGGAGTGCCTTTAGTGCTAAGATTCCGTGAGAGAGGAGAAGGACAAGAAGAAAGATCTGCACCATGAGTTTCTCTTAAAAACGCTTCGTAAAGAACAAAATGCCCGCCAAGAGAAACAAGAAAGAAATGCGGCCAAAAATCCTTCAAAGAAGAAAAAGAAAAACAAACTAAAAACTGGATGATCATTCCAGTTTTTCTTTTCCAACTATATAAATAGAAAAAAACACTACGCTCCTCTCTTTGGACAGTTCACTTTTTCTTCTGGAGCCACCAGTCCGATTGCCCTCGTTAGAAATTTCGCATCTGAAGGATTTTTAAGTAGCATCTTTACTGCTTCTAGGAAAATCGTATTCTGGCTTCCTTTAAAAAGAAGGATCCATTTTTCATCAGACTTTTTGAGAAATTCAAGGACAAACTTTCCGACTTCAGAAGCCGAATGACAGAGCTGAAACTGCGATAGAAGGGAATCAGATTTTTCCTAATTCATCAGCAAGAAAGTGATGCATTGAAGTTCAGAGCAGAACCACAAAATCCGCACTTTTGCTGAACATAAGCAGTAAGCAAACGATGCTCCTTTTTCAGTCAAATCACCGAGCTCTCTCATATCTCCAAGCACAAGTAGCACTTTTTCTCTGCTCTGGAAGTGACTTATTGAGTATTAAAGTCGTATCAATCAGCTTCCTCATACTCAGTGGCGAAGCATTATAGCTAGAATCCACAAGGATACTCTCTGTTTTCCTTAAAGAGCGAACATCTCCCAGCTTGTAACTGAAAAATCAAAGGTTCAGCAAGGAAACTCTGCATATCAAGCTCTTCCCTTTAATCTCAGCACCAAAATCTGAGCCATTACCAAAGCAACACTCAAATATCCGTAGTTGGGTTTTACCGAGGAGGTTAGTTTTTAGAGAATAGGACTGCGATTTGAGATGAGCTTTGAGATTGGTAAGCGCCAAATGCTCGTTTTGCATTCAGATTTCTATTTTTCATCAGAGAAATGCAGATCAGCACTGCTTTCATAGCCCAAAAGTCTGATAACTGAAACAATCAATCTCCAAAGCTCCCATCACCCTCTTTAGCATAGGCATCATCAGCATTGAGGAAAGCAATTTCTCTAGTGGATTTTGACCATTTTTCGCTTCTTCTCTCTGCAATTTCGCAGGATTTCAAAAACTGCTCAGAATGCACGGCATCAATTTGCCGTAAACACTCAGAAATGGGGCTTATTGATCGTCAAAAGAAACTCCATCTCCTTTGGTCTATCAATCCCGTATTCTAGCACAATGAGATCATAGTTCTTCTTGAGAAAAAGGCTTTTTTGAATGCAAGAATCGCGGTTTTCAAAAAGTAAAAATCTGAGGTTCTCGGCTTTCCACCTGCAAAATAGAGAGCGACATTCAGAGTTCTCCATTGAAGTTTTTGGAGAAGTATAGATTCTCCGCTCAGGAAGTGCCTTTTTGCAAAGTCTGATGAATAATCATACGGCAAGAGGTTTTTCCTACACTTCCATTGATTCCAATAGTAAAAATCTGATATTTTTGCAGTAATGCCTCGCACATCGCCCAAGAAAGCGATAATATTGAAAAAGGAGTTTTGTTTTCATAAAAAGTGGTGGAGTAAAAATTTACCTTAAAGATAGGATTTTCCTAGAAAAACTAAAGCTTTTCTAGCTACTTTGCAACTTCCAAGCGAGCAAATCCTCTTTCATCTCAGGAGAAATCCTCCTACTCTCCCTCGCTTTTTTGAATCGTTTTTATTCTGCACAAAAGGACTTAAAGTCTGACTTTGAATGAGAAGAAGCGTTGCATTCGGCTGCTTTGACAAGCGCAGTCGCAAAAATACCATGCTGCATCATCTGCACATAATACTCATCGCTCCTCCACTGAAGCAACAAGATTGAGCATTTCAGGCTTAAATTCTTCATCAGAAAAATTAGAAAGAAGCAGTCCGATAGTATATCTGAGAGTATAGGGATCTGAGGAACTAAAGTCAGATTTTAATCTTTTGATACACAAGAGCTGGAAACTTTTTAAAGATCTTTGGAGAAAAAGTATCACAAACCATTCGGTTATCAATATAAGGGAGAAAAGCCTCCGTCAGCTCCATACGCAAAGTAAAATCTTTGACCTGCTCAATCAAAAAAGCCATGAAGCAAATTTTCTTCCAGATAGTATTGAGGAAGTGCCTTTAAAAACTTATCAGCTTTATCTTGATTAAAAAGCTGCTTGGCAAAAGCTCCTCAAAGGGGAATTTTTCGTGCCAAGAATCTGTTCTAGAGAAGCGTAGGAAGCAGCTTTAGCCACTGAATTTTTGATTTTTGATCTTGAAGAGCCAAGAGCTCAGTTTCTAATCTTTTCTATCTCTGACATTAGGAAAAAGGACTAAAATCAGACTTTTAATCTTCTTTTTTTCATCAATCCAGAGGCTAACAATTACCGCTAATGGCACAGAAAGCACGATTCCCTGAAAAAGCCCATCACCGTTGCACCAAGAAGCGCTGAAAGCAAGACCAAAACTGAATTTACACCCAATTGCTTCTCCATGAGTAAAGGAAGAATCACATTATTTTGAACCCACTGCAGCAAAGATAGACTCCACCTACGATTAGCATTCCCCAAATTCCGTGATGGATCCACGCTAAAATCACAATCGGAATCATCGCAAACAGCGGTCCAACATACGGAATAATATCCAAAAAGCCCCGTAATCAAAAGCGAGAAAAACATATTTGGCAAGGCGAATCCTAGCCACTTCATCACCCAAAAAAGCAAGGTAAATTGCCAAGAAAATAAAGAGCGAAAGATAAACCCTCGCCTTTAAGCCAAAGCGAAAGCTTACGATAGACATCATCAATTTTAGCCTTGACCTCAGATTTACGATACTTTCGCAAAAGGGCTTCGCAAGCAGAGAAACGAGATAATCCTTTTTCAACAGAGAAAAATCGCCATCGTAAAGACTATCGCAAAGATTCGCAAGAATTCCAAAAACCACCAATCACCGAGAAAAATACTTGAAGAAACTGCTTGAGATAGCTTTGTTGAAGATTCTAAAAATCGCATTGAGAACTGACAAAAACCGAAGCTTGAAAAATCAGCATTTGACCAATTAAAAATCCTCCCAATGCGTCACGAGGATAATCTTTAGCAAGATCAGGAAGAAAAGAAAGCTGATAGATCGCATCAGGTCGGGTATTGCTCAGCACGAAATCTTTTTAATCCCTACGACCACCTTGGATACCCAAGACACTAAAAGCGAAATCTGAGAAACCAAGAAAGGAAACCACAAAGAAAAACTCCAGAAAAGACAAAAAGCATAAGCACAAAATAGCTCATTCCGATCGCAACTCACCTGCTCTTAAGCTTCCTCTGAAAGCAAGAATCATCCCTTCAGCAGAAATTGCGATAATCAACGCCGAAATAATCAGATACACCACCTCTAGCGACTGATAAAACCGATAGCCCAAACACACAAAAAGCGCTCCAATCAGCCAAAATCTGATGATTATTTTGGTAGAAAATATACTAGGACTTGAAAGTGGCTTTCTATTGCGATGAGCTTTGAGGATTTGCGCGAAGTGGGACTTTTTGAGAGGAGTATTTAGCATCATAGTGGAGGAAAGAACTAAAAACTTGCGTTCGCTGCTGGCTAAGCATCGCTTCTACTTCCTCCCACTTTTTGGCTTCAAGGAGAGAAAGTAAGGGAGCTAATTTCATTTTTATGTAAGGTCACAAAAGCTTTATAGTAAGGAGCTTGTCCTTTTTGAGCGAGGAAAGTTTCTGAGGCACGGATCAGCATTCTTTGATTTTCTATGCCTGACAACAGCTCTTTTTGGAAACCAGCAAAGGAACATGGAAAGAAAGCTGATGAAAAAAGGACGGTTGGGATACTGTCTCCACGAAAAATCGTAAAAAGTCAGCGAGCAAATACCTGCCTTTTCTTGGTGAGAAATCTCACTCTTTCCCTGTAATCTCTGTTGCTTTTTGAACAAATCACTCTTGTAAAGTAAAATACAAGCAGTATAAAAAAAGCTGACTCAAAAATCAAGTGTCTTATGTTTGAAAAAGTCATAAAAATTTGCATATTTTGTATATTGAATTATACTTATGGTATAAATAAATTTATATCACAACAATATAAGGGTGTTTTTAATTTTTAACTGACAACACCATGCCAAATAATAGACCACAAGAATGATTCTTTTGAATCAGTAGGAAGAGCAGTTGATGGAGCTCTTGCTAAAGGAAAACAAAAATTAGAAAATGCAAAAGAAGCTGTTTCTCGTTGAATTGAAAGTTCAGTAGCCTATGTATGAGCCGAGCAAGGAAAGAGATTGTGAGACTTAATGCACTTGGAAATACTTATAGAGATGTATCTAATACAATAAAAACCAGAATAAACAACATAAAGGAATGAACAATAAAAGCAATTAATGATGGTAAAGAACGAGCAACAAATCAATTAAAACAACTTGATTGAGCCTTAAAAATTTAGATAAGGCAATTGCAAGCTGAATGTTAAAAAGCTCATTAAACGATCCGCCGAAACAGGAACAATGGTATTAGTAATTGGGAAAGAAAAGTAACCTATACCATAAATTCAGTGAAAAAGAAATCACGAATATTGGAAATGCAATCAAAAAGAACGCAATTACAGGGGTTGCATTTGCAAAAGAAAAGGAATGTTACTTCTAAAAACAGGTGAAAAAGCTGTAAAAGTTAGTATTGCAGCAGCTGTTGCTACAGGTCTTGCATTCTATAAAAGACGGGAAGCTTATGGTAGATAGAACTAAATTGGCAGTTAAAATGCAGTAAAAATGTCAAGACAATAGCAAAAACCGTAAGCAATACTGTTGATCAAGGAATTACTCAAGGAAAACATAAAGCAGCAGAGTATCTTCGTAATACTGCCAATAGAATAGATCCAAGATATCTGGCAGCAGAAAGATAGTTTTATTTTTATTACATAAATAATGGATTACACAAATATCACTCCAGAAGAGGCAAAAATCTAATTCAAAAATGCTCAGCTCGAAATTTTTAGAACAATATGATGAGTTTGTAGATAAAGTTTCGAAAAACAAGTATTGAAGAGAGCAAAGAACTCATTGAAAACGATGAAAATAATGCTGATAAATTATTGGATACTCTTGATGAATAAATGATGAATGAAAGAAAAAACTTGATTGCCATCAGCTTTCAGGATTTTTAATTAAAAAAATTAACGACTCTCAGAATTAATACTCAAATATTTTGAAAAGAAAAATTCTGATTTCAAACTTTTGATTACTTTTTACCAGATACAAGTGATTTTTGATACACTTCCCTAAAAAGTTTTACTCTGAAGAGCCAAGATAAACCTTCTGAATCTCAACTCGCTTATTTTGAACTGATTTTTTTATCTGTTACTAAAACAAGGTAGGTCTTAGCTCCTTTGTTGAAAGGTCTTAATAACTACATCACTCGCTGAAGCATTTTTGATAATCAACTGTTTACTCGTTTCATAGACTGGAAGCATCATCGCCCTGTACCTTTTCCCCATAATAAGCACTATACCAGTCATTATGCCCCCATCTTTTGGGAATTTCTAACAAGGGATTTGTTAATGACGCTCTAAAAAGCTGAGAAGCAGCCCCACATACCCCCTCAATAAAACTTCAAGTCTAGACCAGCATTCCCTGACACAACCTCTTAATCCAAAAAGATGACGATTAAAACTAAAATCAGAACCAGCCTTAATGAGCTTTCCATCTAAAGTTTCAAAAGCAAGGAGATAATTATGTTTTGCACAAGGTTTTAACTGAGAAATATCTTTTTCTGAAATATAAAAGACTAAATTTGGCACTACTAAGGAAGCAAAAAAACGAAAGAGGAAATCAGATCCTTTTTGATGAGCAAGAACAAGCTGTTGTCTTCTTTTTTCTGTAAGAGGATAGAGATTATCCGCCTTACTCAAGGCACTTTCTGCTGGTCTGTAAAAGAATGGTTTCAGTTTGACTATCATAACCTTTAGAAAAAGAAAGAATCCTTGTTCAAACAATATCTGCACGATCTTTTAAGTGAGAAGTTCGGCAAGCGTCAATTCAAAACACAAAGCAGGGGTCTAAAAATTTTTATCTTCAACTCTCTGATAACCTGAACAGTCAGCAGTTGAAAAATTGATAATAGGAGAAGTTTTCGGAGAAAAATGAAACCCAAATCCGCATTAAAAACAAAAAAAGAAGAGAAAAAGGACAAGAAATAAAACCTTTGGCATCATTATACACAGAATGAAAAATAATCTCCTCACTATAGATATTTATTTTTCAAAAGCGAGAGAAAAAGAAAAAACTGCATTTGCAGTCATCCTTGTTATTTTTCAATATGGGCGGGTGGATTCGAACCCACGACCTTATCCTTAAGAGGGATCTGCTCTACCAACTAAGCTACACGCCCCCATCCAATAAATAACGGCAACTAATATACAGAAATATAATCAAAATGCAAGGAAAAGTTTTCTTTCCAAATAAAAACCCTCAGCACATAAAAAGAACAAACAAAAAGAGGATATCTCAATAAATAAGCTAAATATAAATATCCTCTATTACGATCTAATTACTCTACTTTTACACCCCCAAGTTTTTGTTTGTTTTGAACTTTTGCATAATCTGATTTCCTTTTGCTGAGATTGCACAGGTATTGTTTGTGTTTGCATATTAGGATTAGGACCAACTCTGAAAGGAAAATCTTCCGGAATATAATATCCTTTAATTTTGGATAAACACTTCTGAACATTACTCTGCCAGTTGATGGGACTAGAAGCATAAATTTTTCCCATCTGCATTCCCATATCTTGATAATTGTTTTTATCGTATGATAGTTTCCAAGATACTTATTATTGAGTGTCAACGCAATTAGTCTTGCACCATTATAAGGATTATTATAGGCAATACGATCTCCTCTATCATTATTTTCCAACATTTCCAATATTATTATCGGTTGCGAGAAACTTACCAAGTGTTGATTCTGCAAATCAAATACAAATTACCATATCTCTATCAATATTAGTTCCAGCAACAACCTGATCCCAAAAATCCACACTTCTATAACTACCTACTGCATAAGAATTAAGAAAAATCTGAGCTCTTTGATCGACAGAATCTCCTAATAATTGAAACATTAGAAACATCAATCGGTCTTACATATTGATCATTAAAAATATTTCAAACGATACTCTTCAGGAAGAACCTTATCCTTATCTTGAACAACACTCAAATCAAAGTACAGTAAGCGGATCAATAGCTACACCATCTTTAAAGAGAGAAAAAGTCAGATTTTTCCCCCTTGAAACGAATCCAGCTCCTGCAGTCCCTGGTTCCCTCCACTTTGAGCAATTACTTGCCCTCTTCTTACAAAAATCCCCTGCTGTACATAGATTTTACTTAGATAAGCATAACTAGAAACATAGCCATCAGAATGGAGAATCATCATCCAGTTGATACTTCATGCCCCACTAGCTACATAATAAACAATACCATCTCTCATAGCATAAACAGGAGTTCCTTGTTCTACAGCTAACTTAAGAGAAAGATTTTTAAATCCATATTCCTTTTCAAATGCTGGATCTTTAAAAATAGTCAAAAATCTGAGTAATTGGATACAGTCATAGCTGCTGGAGAAGTTTCATTCTCAGAACTATCAATATGATTTGCTAATTCTTTAATTTTAGCTGGAAGATCATTTTGTCGTAAGATATTTCTTAGCAACAATATCAGCTACCAAACCATTGATCGCATCATGAAGATTTGACTCTTCAATACTCACTCCATTTGCTGATGAAGTTCAGAGTTTCTTCTCATTATAAAGCTGCATAAAAACTAATCAAATAAGCCTTTTTCTGCTCTAATTTTCTCAATCTCAGACTTATAAAAATCCAATGATTTTTGAGATTGAGTTTTCAAGTTTTACTAATTTATCAATAGTTACAGACTTTTTGTTGCTCCTGAATGGTTGCTTTCTTCATAAGAGAATTAATTTGATTAAGAAGAATTCTTAGAGTATCATCTCCTGCAAGAAGCTGAGGCATTGCATCAGACTTAACAAAGAGTTTGAGTGCATCCACAGAATCACCATTTTTCATTATAAATTTCTCTTTCCATTTTGTAAACCAAAAAGCAAAAGCTGATTCAAATACTTTTCTTCAGATTTCAAGATGTTGCTTAGTTTCTCAAGTTCCTTAATCGACTCCTGAAGTTTAAGTTTATAGGCATAAAGTGATTTTAGCGTTCTCGTAATTTTTAACTGTAGAAGTATCAATATCTTGAATAACCCTAACCATTTCTGATCTAACCTCTTTATATTGAGTTTCAAATTCTCCCTTATTTTTCTTTAGAAGCCTTATCCATAGATACAAGCTGCTTTCTAAAAATCAAAAAGACTTAATCTTAAATTGGCAACTTGATCTACAGCAGTTCTAAAAACCGTATCCTGATTGAGTTCAGAGTGATTGGTTCAAGTTTCCTGTGCAAAAAAATAGGTTGTAATAGCATTCCACCACACAAAAGGAAAGAAAAAACTAATTTTTTTATTCATCTGCAAAACACTAAACTAAAATCACATACAAGTATAGCTAAAAAAATAAGAAAAAGAAAAATCTGATTTTTTTCTTCCATCAGATTCCTCTTATTTTTCTTTTGAATAAACTATTTTATATTGACAGATTATAAATCATATTAATTAACAATAAATAGCTCAAAGTTTCTTGTTTTAACTAAATAGTTTTAATTTTTCTATTTATTCGGAGAATACTTAATTTCTTCTTTATCTAAATGTTTATTTTCTAAAAATTTTTATATGCTTCTTTGAAAGAGATAAATTTTTCAGAAGTACGCTCTTCAAGGAGTTCTCCAGAAGAAGTAGAACTGATTCAAAAACCTTCCAAACTTGATCTTGCATATCAGATATCATTTCATCAATAATTACATCTAATGTTCCTGAATACTGCTTATTAAATCATCGTCCTCTTTCATCTATCTCACCTTGATAGTTTTCAGTCTTCAAGCTTTGTAATCTCAATATCAAATTCTTTTCATTCACGTCCTACATAAGTAATAGACATCTTTCCTGATTGAGTATCCCTCTCAAAAGACATAGCAGAAGGATCACCACCACAACTAGATAAAACAGTAACAATAGCAAGAGCTAATGTTGAATTGTTGAATGCTTTTTAAATTTATTCACAGAATTTTTTTAATGATTCTGGCATTTTCATAATAAGAAGAAGATAAAATCCGATTTATGTTTTTCTATAATTTCAAATAGTAAGCAAATATAAATTATGCAACTGCCTTTACAGGAGAATTTGGAATTTTTAGATGATAAAGCCGAAGAGGTAGAAGATTTTGACTGAGCAGACTGTGATGCAGAGATTTGAGCTTTAAGAGATTGATTTTTCTCCCTGTAATTGTTGATTTTGAGCTTGTAAAGTAGCAAGAGATGATTGTAATTGACCTATTTGAGCAGTAAGGGATGTTAGCTGCGATTGAAGTTGGACAACTTGAGAAGGATTCGCTACATTAGAAATAGAGTTTTTAGAACTTGTTGAAGTAGTATTCGAGGAAGAGATAGAATTAGATTTTTCCACCATGCCCAATTAGATACCCAATTTTTCCCGTTGGTTTTCTTATACTGTAATTTTTCAAAAGAAAAATCCGAAACTGGTTTCGTTGTATCAAAAAGTCTCCCAATACTATTCCCAATATTCTTGAAAAATTTTCCAGTAACATCACGAACATTAAGTACTCCATTTCTTACTGGTTCTAACACAGTTCTTACAGCTCATTCAACCAATGTTCCAGCACCAAGAACTACTCCAGCAGGTACTTGATAAAGTTTGTATATACCACTTCCCAGTATTCCATGATGAAGAAAGCACGTCCCAAAAGCTTATCACTAGTATCTTTTACAACCATTCCCATATCAGTCAAAACATTGGCTCCTGTTTTAAAAGGTATCAAGAGCCCCTACTCCAACAGTTCCTAAACCCCTAGGAACAATTCCAACAGTATTTCAAACAGCATTTACAATTTTTCCCATTACTACTATCTCAAAAACTAAATTTTTCCTTACATTTTATGTATTATAAGGAATAATTTTTCATTTGTCAATAAATGGATACGGAAGAAAATATTATTCTGGCAATTCCATATTTTTCAAATAATCATCTCAAAACTGCTGAAAAACATCTGCTAGGAAATTGTCATAATCTGGAATCATTGTTTCAATTTTTCTAAAGCTTCTGCTTCCTTTCCAGCATCAAAAAGTTTCATAACCTTTTCTCTCTGCTCATTAGAAAGCGCCTCAAAAACTTTCGTCATAATCGTATCCATCAAAAGTGGCTCCAATTCAGCTTTTAATTGATCAAAATCATCTTCTTCTGGGATAAATCCAGCTTTCATAAGAAGATCATTAAGAAAATCTTCTTCATACAATTCATCATTGTGAGGAGTATAATTTGTAACCATCCGTAAATACAAAAATAAATAAAAACATTAGAAGTATACTTCTTTTTCAAAAATCAAATTTATTAGGCTTTTTATCGCTTATTTTTCTCGTCACCAGTCTATTAGTCTCGAAGACAATTAGCATTCCTCCAAAAATCTGAGCTCTACCTTTCTGAGTCCGAATTTAGGATTATGAAATTTTACAATTCCCATATTATTCCAAATTTCTAAAAACATAACCTGTCCCAAAAGAGCTTATGCCTCACAGTCGCTCATTCAGTAATACTTGATTGTGCAGATCTACTGCCTCCTTGAGTAAGGTCGTAGTATTTGATGAGTTCTGAAGGCAATTCTGAGAGAAATCTAGATTCAGGATTCATTTTGGTTTGTCCCCAAGTCATCCTACTCTGAGCATGAGATGAACAGCACATCCTTCGCTCTTGTAATCGCCACATACATCAGCCTTCTTTCCTCTTCCAAAAGTTTCGGCTCAAGCATTGCATTTGCTAGACGGAAAAACCGAGATCTTCAGCCCCAACAATAAAGACCACCGGAAATTCCAGTCCTTTACTAGAGTGAACCGTCATGAGTTTTACCGCATCAGTATTCTCATCTTTATTTTCTATGGTATCTACCATTAAAGTTACTTCTTCCAAAAAACCGCTCTCAAAAGCTCCTCTCCCGAACTTACCACTTCTTGATTCGCATTACTCGCTCAGAATTCATATTTACTCGCCATATTGATCAGCTGACCGACATTCTCTATTTTTCCTCAGCCGTTTGATCATTCCCTTCTTCCTTGATCAAATAGTTCTTATAATCTGTCTTTTTGAGAATAAGCTCAATAAAGTCTGCTGGATTAAGCGTTTTTAGTGCTGTTGTTAAAAGCTTCAAAAGTCTGAATAAAGTTTTTAATTCCCTCAAAAGCTGGGTTCATCAGCTTGATTCAGGTTTCTTGTTCTATGGTTTTTAGTATCTGAGAGTTGAGCAAGCATCGCTAAAAACCTCATAAAGACTGACTCCGAGGCTGTTTTGCATAGTCTTCAAGCCTTTCCTCAGAAGTTTTTCAGATTTTTCTATTGGGAATATTCAGAACTCTCTTCAAAGATACGGTATCAAAAGGGTTATTGATCACTTTCAAATACGCAAGAATATCCTTGATTTCCTTCCTCTCAAAAAAATTTTGAAAGCTCCAAAAATCTTGTAAGGAATTCCTCCTGAATAAACATCGTTTCAAAGTTCCCAGACTGAGCATTCGTCCTGTATAAAAATCGCAACCTGACCTCGTGACTTTAGCTTTCATTTTTCTTTCATTTGCTTGATAAGTTCAACGGTATTTGCTGCCTCGTCAATGTCAGTATTATGATTGAAAATCGTGATTTTTGTCGTTCCCTTCTCTGTGGGCAACAATGTTTTTCTCATACTGATTTTTATTCTGCTTGATCACAGCATTTCCAGCATTCACGATATGAGGTTTTGGAGCGGTAATTGGTTTGCAGCTTAAACATCTGAATATCAGGTCGGTACTGCTTTACATTGAGAAAGTTTTTCCATCAAAGCCCTCTCCAGCCATAAATACTCTGAAAATCATCTCCAATTAGCGTAATATTCGCTCCCGTTCCGCTCATGAGTTTCATCAGTTCAAACTGAATCCAGTTCGTATCTTGTGCCTCATCCACGAGAATATAATCAAAGGCATTCTGCCATTTTTCAAAATCTCCTCATCCTGCTTAAAAAGCAAATAGGGGCAACAAAAAGCAGATCATCAAAATCAAGAGAATTTTGCTTTTTCAAGCTCTTTTTCGTATTCCTGATAGAGTTTTCCCATGGAGGCTTCATAGTTTCCATTAGCATGCTTGAGAAAAGCTCAGCAGTATTTCCGTTATTTTTTTCTGCGTAGAAATAAAAGCCTTTTTACCTCTTGTGGTTTGAAGGTATCATTCAAAAGCGAATCTTTTTGAGAAGATCTCTGATAATTTTTGAACTATCATCACTATCCAGAATTCAGAAATTTTTTAGTAAATTTTCTCCCCAGAGCTTCAATATCTTCTTTTGAGAATCTTGAGGAAAAATAGGAGTGAAAAGTCCCAATCCATTTGAGTTCTCTCGCTTCTAAACCTTTTTGGATTTTTGCAGAACTTTGCATTTCAGAAAGAAAATCTGAAAGATCACCAGAGTCTGCTTTTTCCCTGTGAATTTCCTTGATCAAAAATTCTGACTCAAGATCTCGTCTCCAAGCTTGATCAACCTTTCTTTCATTTCATTAGCGGCTTTATTCGTGAAGGTCACTGCAAGAATTCTCTGCACAGGAAGCTGCAATCCTCGGATAAGATAAGCAATTTTATAGGTTAAAACTCTTGTTTTTTTCAACTTCCAGCTCCTGCAATGATGAGTGAGGAAGTTTTTGGTATGAAGTGCTGCTAAAGTCTGTTCTTCATTGAGATTTGATGCGATATAGTCTTTGAGGGTTCATGATTATAAATTTAGAATATAGAATTCAGATTTTCAGGATGAAAAAGGAACATTTGAAAATTTCACTGTTTGGTAGTGTAGGGAAAGGCATCTAAGTTTCAACCAGAAAAAACAGAATACAAGAGAAACGCTATCAAATATTTTTACAAAAAAGACAAGCTCTCATCAAACAAATTCCATTTTTATAAAATCGAAAAATCAAGTTTTCCTCTTTGCCTTTCACTTACTTTTCTCTAAGCTAAGATCAGACTTTTTAGTTTTTCTTAATACTCGTGAATCTCTCAGAATCTACTCAATATCTCCAATCTTTCCTCAAAAACTCCTAATCCTGAATACATCCCCGATTCAGAACTGAAAAACGATCTACCAGCTTTTCATTGATACCTTAACGGATCATAATCATCTCTACTATATTGAGGCAAAGCCGATTATTTCTGATACAGAATATGATGAGCTTTTCGCGTATCTCAAAGGCAATGGAAGAATACTTCCCGACGATCATTTTCGAGCACCTCTCCAACGCAAGGTCTAGTGGGACAACTTTCTGACGGATTCAAAAAGGCAGTGCATCAAATCCCACTTCTTTCCTTAGAAAACAGTTATAATGCAGAGGATATTAGAGAATGGGCAGTCAGAGTTGCAAAGTTAGCAGAGGAATTATGAACTGGGAATATCATTTAGAACCGAAATTTGATGGACTCAGTGTAGAATGTATTTACCACGATGGAAAAACTCACCCAAGCAATCACCAGAGGTAATGGGAAAATTGAGAGGATATTACTGCAGAATGTGATGATGATTCCTTCAATTCCAAAGCAGATTTCTTATCTTTGAACTTTACAGGTTAGAGGGGAGATTATGATGCCCAAATCCCAGCTCCTCAAGCTCAATCAGCAAAGAGAGCAATCCGGTCAAACCCCTTTTTCAAATACGAGAAATGCCGCTGCTGGAAGCATAAAACTCTTAGATAGCAGAGAAGTCGGCAAAAGAGGCTTGATTGCTTTTATCTACGATCAGCTCTGAGGAGAAAAAGGTAGATCTCAAATCCATTGGAATGCCTATTTTTGAATTACCAGAAAGCTTCCTTGTAACGCAAGATATTGAGCAAATTATCGCTCGATGTCAGGATTTTCAAATTAAGCACTTTTCTGGAAGAGCAAGATTTTTGATTTTGACGGCTTAGTAATTAAGGTTTCTGATAGTAGAGCTCCTAAAATACTTCAAACTGCGATACATCAGAAAAATCAGACTTTTCTCTTTTTTGATACAGAAACTCCAGTAAATAATGGAGAAGATATTCGTTCAATCCTCTGATCCACGGAACATCACCCTAGACGAGCAATCGCCTCACAAATTCCCAGCACAACAGGTCGCAAGCCAGATCCAAGAGATAACATTCCAAGTCGGAAGAACAGGGATTATCACGCCAGTTGCCCATATTGAACCGATTTCCCTCAGCGGAGCTACGATTTCTAGAGTCAGTCTTCATAATTTTGATTTTATTGCAAAAAGCAGATTAAAAGGAGAGATTTTGTCCGAGTGCAGAGAAGTGGTGAAGTAATTCCCTCACATCTTGGGAAGCGTCAAAGAACGCAGAAATGGGAATGAAGAGCCAATCATTCCCCCGTTATTCTGCCCCGAATGTGGAGATCCAATTACCAATATAGATATTCACTACTATTGCACCAACCCCACTTGCTCAGCACAAATAGAGAAAAAGATTACACATTTTGTTTCGAGAGATGCGATGGATATTAGCGGAATCGGTGAAGCGATGATTGAGGTCTTAGTCAAACAAAAAAATTTTGAATTCGGTGGCAGATATTTATCAGCTGACCTCGCTTCAAAATCAAATTCTTCTCCGCAAATTCCCAAGCTTTGGAGAAAGAAAATCACTGAACTTGTCAATCAAATTGAACGTTCAAAACAACCACTCTGGAGACTCATCAATGCTCTTTGAATACCTCATATCTGAAAAAACAGCTCAAGATGTGGCAGAATACCTTACTTTACAGAAAGTAGAATCATTAGGTCAGATGATAAGTGTATTTTCTAGTGATGAGCTAAGTAAAGTCGTAGGTATTGGAGAAAAATCACTACAAGCGATTCAGCTTTTTATGACGAATCCCGAAACCTTAAAAGCTTCTGAATACCTTAGAGCAAGAAGGCGTACAATTCTCCGCAATAAATGAAAAACAAATCCTGAATCCTCATCACACTGAACCTTTTTCACTTACAGGAACCTTCCCTATCACAAGAAGCGACCTCATTCAGCAAAATGCAAAAACTAGGATATCACTATGAGGAAAATCCAACTTCGGGCACAAACTTTATGCTTATCTGAGAAAAAGCTTGATCCAAAGCAGAAAAAGCAAGAAAATTATGAATTTTAATCTATGAAAATCGAGAAACCATACAAAAAGAGTTTAACTTAACTTTTCCCAAAAGAAGAGAAAAAACTAAAACTCAAGCGTTCCAAGGAGGATTATTTTAATAAAAAGCCACTTATTTTCTAATAAGTAGCCTTTTCTAATTGAGTAGTTTTTTTTATCTTGTCCTAACAGTGAAACTCAACCATTCCTGAAATCCAGCATAAAAATTCTTTTCCAGTTTCTATATTGTGCTGAACTTCTATTATTGAGAATATCCTGCATACTATCATAAAAATTATTTGAAAGTCTTCTCCATTCTGTGCTATTTCTAAGTCTTGGATAATCTTTTTCCAAAGCAATCATCAATTCATTCCAGATTTTTGCTACTGCTCTAATCTTAGACAGTTCCTTATCAGTAAAATTCAGATGAGAATTCCAATAATTATTAGATGAAGAACTTGAGGAACTTGTATTGACATAAAAAGTCTGATAAGCATTTTGACGATGAGAAGATATTTCTGCAATAACTCTAAATTCTCCCTCTGTCCTAAATCTCACTAAATCATTAAATCTGACTTCTCCTCTATCTGAAGATGAGAAATAATAAGTTGTTTTGTCTAAATCGTAATCATAATTTGAAGCAGACTGCCATCTTCCGTTTCTATACTCTTCTACACGAAAAACTCACTCTTCCATCATAATAATTTGAAGAATTATTTTTACAGTCAATGTCATATCAACCCATTCATTTTTGTCTGGTCTACTAGTGCTTACACTTCTCCATTCTGGAGTATATTCTGAGAAAGAATAAGCGTCCCTCTCCCAACAGTAAAAGTTGTATATTCACTTCCTCCATCAGCCTCTGCATATAATCTGAATTTTTCCCTCTGTTCTAAATCTCACTAGATCATTAAATCTGACTTCTCCTCTATCTGAAGATGAGAAATAATAAGTTGTTTTGTCTAAATCGTAATCATAATTTGAAGCAGACTGCCATCTTCCGTTTCTGTACTCTTCTACACGAAAATTCACTCTTCCATCATAATCTGATGAACGATAACTAGAATTTTTACACGAAGAGTAATATCAACCCATTCATCTCTATCTGGGTAGAGTCACTTACTGAATAAAAATTCAGAAATCCATCTTGAAGTGGAAGAAGTTGAACTAGAAGTGGAGAAACTTCCATTTCTAAAAGTCATAATTCGTAATAAGTTCATACCAATAGTTAGAAATATCTGCTCTTAGTTCAATCTTTCCAGCATTCCCAGCATAGCTAAAATCTCCTTCACACCTAGGAAGTGAAACCTGACTTCCATTTGGAAGGGTTAATCTACAGGAAAGATCAGAATTTGATGATAAAGAAGAAGAGGTAATTCTTGACTGGAATCTTTCCGATCCAACTTTCTGAAGATCAAAACAAAATTTATCTCCATTAGAAAAACGGATCTCCTGACACTCCGCTGCTGCAAATGCTCAAGAGAAAAGTGGAACTCTAAAAATTCCCACCAATAGAAGAAGATCATCTCATTGAAATAGTAAAATAAAAATTAGTGATTTCTATGTATATATATATATACGAGAAAGGCAAGTTTTTAAATTTTTAAATAAATTTTCGGAAGACAAAGCTTTTTAGTTTTAAGTTTTATCTTATGAAGTGGTTAAAAATGTCATTAGCAATCAGTTTTTCTCTTTTACTTGGAATTCGAGCTTTTTATAGATTCTATTTTCTTCGTGATCCAATTCGCGAAGTTCCAAATAACAATCAAGTATTTGTGAGTCCTGCTAATGGGAAAAATCATTGCTATTATCAAGCAAGATGATCTAAAAAGATCATAAAACAGAATTATACAAAAAGAATAGAAAAGTCATTAATGATTGGACTAAAAGGATTTTCAAGTTGAGCAACACTCATTTCTATTATGATGACTCCTCTCGATGCACACTACCAAAAAGCTCCTATGCAAGCTACAATGCTGAGCGAGGAATATGTAGAAGGTCGTTTCTGGAATGCAATGAAAAGTAACTGAAACCATGAAATCAACTTTTTTCAAAACGAATATCATAGTATGCTTTTTGAAACCCCTGAAAAATTTCAATTCCGCGTCATTCAAATTGCTGGATTCGTAGCAAGGAGAATTGTAGATTTCCTAGATCCTGGACAAGAGGTTACACAGGAGAAAAAAATCTGACTTATCAAATTAGGAAGTCAGGTAAGCGTCATTCTAGATAAAAACTTTGAGATCACTGCAGAAGTTTGAGAAACAGTCATCGATGGAGAAAGTATCCTCGCAAAGAAAAAAGAAACAAGATAAAATTCAGACTTTCTCTTTTTTGTCAAATCCTTTTTAAAAGGAAAAACTTGTATTTTTCAAAGAGATTACTATCTGTAGGAAGATGTTTATCCTCTAATTTCTTTTTAGATGGTAGAAAAAGTGAAAAAGACATCCGCAACTTCAGAACCATCAAAACTCAAAAAGTTTCGGTAAGAAAGCCAAAACCTACCACAAAAAGAGAAAAAGAAGCAGACTTCTCTCACTTTCCAAAACAATAAACGTATTGAAAAATGGGAAAAAGAAAACTGCTCTTGTAAAAAGGATAAATTTTCAATTACTTGTTCTTTTGCCTGCTCTTAGTTCAGCTTATTTTAGGGATTTGAATTCTCATCAAGATTTCTCATCTCCAAAAGAGAAGAGTGCAGAAGTATGAGGGAAGAAAATTACAAAAGACTAGAAACTTTGTACGCTACACCTGAATATCAAGAGTATTCAAGAGGACAAATTGACAGTCTTGAACAGCAAATAAAAATCATGAATCCAAAAGCTGAATAATTCAGCATTACAAGCCTTTTTATTCTTATAAAAAGAAACATAGATTATGGAAAAATGTAAAAACGGAAGCTGTCATCATATTATGGCAGGAACAGCAGTTGCATTGAGTGCAATTACCCTTATCGGAGGTGCAGTATTGGGAACTTGCATCTACAAAAAGGTAAACACGATGTACAAGGCAACTATTGACTTTCAATTCGGTTCTCAAGAGAACTTTGATGCACTCTACAAAGCAAGAATGACTCCTGAAACAAAAACAACTCGATGAAAGTATCAAACAAGCCGTAGAGCAGATAAAAAGCTCAACAAGGTTCAGATGAAGCTGCTAAAGACGAAGAACAAGCAGCTAGTGATGAGAAAGGACTTGATACCAAAAGCTGCATTCAATGATACAACATGGGAGAAAAATTCAAAAGAAGCAAAAATCACTTTTTGATCTTAGCGGAACTCCTGGAAATGCAGTCATTAATGTGAAGAATGGAAACTTTAAAGCTATTGGAGGAGCATATCCTCAGTCTGCTTTTTGAAGCTAGTTATTGCTGACTTAAAAAGCTGGGAAAGAACTTACAAGTGATGACATGGGAAAAGCAGGGAAACTGACTAAAGACCAAATTACTGCACTCCTTAAAGACGTATACTTTTCAGGAGACAAAAATGCTGATATCGTAATCGTAGAATATTCTGATCTCCTTTGCCCATTTTGTAAAAAGACACTATAACGATAAAACAATAGAAAATATTATAGCTGCAGATAAGGCCGTAGCTCTTGTTTTCAAGAATATGCCTATTGCAGGATTACATCCAAATGCTCCTCTCGGTGCTAAAAGGTGTTGAATGTGCAGGGAAACTTGGAGGAAGTGAAAAGTTTTATGCTTACTTAGATAAAAGCATTTGCTGAGAATGATTTCAACGGGGCTAATGTAGTAAGCCTTGCAGAAGGACTTGGTCTTGACAAAGAAGCGTTCGTTGCTTGCTTCACAAAATAAGCTAAATAAAAGCCTTAACATATAAAAAACAAAGGCAAAAAGGAAACTATCGCACTCTTGCGGTAGTTTTTAATGCAAGATTTTCATGACTCCTTACATACATCTTTTTAAAGAAAAAAATAACTTGACTCTCTCTGAAATAAGTATAGTTAAGAAAGAAATTAAAAACAGAAATAAAAATTAACAAAACAGACCGAAAGCATTCAAAGTCTGAGCTTTATAAAAGCTTTAATAGAGTGCACAAGTAAAAAATGAAAACAAAATTATTTTTAAGCTTTTTGATTTTTCATGATGGGAGTTGGAAGCTTATATGCAAAAACAGAAAACGATCCGAAATACAGATTAGAGAAAGCATTTGAATGGTATCTAGCTCCAGGAACCTATAAACAAAAAGAATACGCTATGCAAAAATCCAGGGGAATGGGTGAGGATAGCGGGACAAATAAAGTTTAGCTATCAGAGAAACCAAGATGGTATCATGGTAGATAGGGAGATCATCCTAGTAAGGTTAATCTGCTATGATGAGGAAGAACAAAGATTTCTTTTGCGAAGAAAGAGTAGTTAGATCGAAGGATGATGCAACGCTGGCGTGGATTTTACCAATAATTTTCTTAATATTTTCACCCGGTATATTTATACTAATTACCTTTGATGACCCGAAATTTAAGTATGGAAAGATTATCTTTTTATTCTAATCTGTACTGTTTCTGTGGGATCTGCCTGGCTTCTCAATTGGATTATTATGTGGTGGGAAATTATAGTCCTTGCGTTTATTTTATTTACGATTGGGCTTAAGTATCTTGTTAAATCCATCAAAAAAAGAAAAAGAAATCAAAACTAATTTCAATGCCAGCTTTTCATTAGCTATTTTCTGAGTGAGAGGCTGGCATTTTCTCTTTTCCTAAAAGAAAAACTGACTCCCATAAAAGGAAATCAGTCTTTTTATTTCATAGGAGAGATTGCCACGGCTTTTGCCTCGCAATAACTCATCCTTACATACTTTGGTGAAAAGTTCTTTCAATCACTTCAAGCTGGTGTGCTTTTTGAAAGCCTTACAAAATTCACCGCATATCCTGATACTCTGATTGTGAGCTGAGGATAGTTTTCTGGATGTTCGTAGGCATCCATAAGCGTTTCTCTCTCTTGAGGACATTTACATTGAGGTGATGAGCTCCTTTCTTGAAGTATCCATTCATCATCCCAACCAGATTTTCATTCTGTTCCTCAGCAGTCGCTCCAAGTGACATTGGAACGATAGAGAAGGTATTAGAGATTCCATCTTGAGACTTTTTATAGTCAAGCTTTGCAACAGAGTTGAGAGATGCGATCGCTCCTGAATGATCTCTTCCGTGCATTGGGTTTTGCACCTGGAGCAAACGGCTCTCCGCTTTTCTACCATCTGGAGTCGCTCCAGTATTCTTTCCATACATCACATTAGAAGTAATAGTAAGAGAGAAAGGGTTGGAGTTACGTCTTTGTAGGCTCTATGCTTGAGTAATTCATCCATAAAGAAAGCCTGAATCTCTTTTGCGATAAGGTCTCACTCTATCATCATCGTTTCCATACATTGGGAATTCTCCTTCAGTCTGGAAATCTTTTGCCACTCCCTGTTCATCTCTGAGAGCCTTTACTTTCGCATATTTGATCGCAGAGAGCGAATCAGCAACGATAGAGATTCCAGCGATACCATAGGCAATATCTACTCCATAATTGGTATCCATAAACGCCATCTGTGCCTTTTTCGTAGTAGTATTTATCATGCATATAGTGGATTACATACATGGTCTTTGCATACACTCTCGCAACATTTGCCATCGCTTTTTAAAGTTTTCTAGCACTTTATCGTAGTTCAAGGTTCCATCTTCATTTTCTACGGCTCCGAAAAGTGAAGCATCCATTACCTGGACTCCTTCATCCTCTTCTTTTCCACCATTGATTGCAAGGAGCAAGGTCTTTCCAAGATTACATCTCGCACCGAAATGCTGGATTCTCTTTCCGATTTCTTGATAAGATACACAGCAGGCAATTCCGTAGTCATCACTTCCTCTTACTGGTCTCATGAGGTCATCATTTTCATACTGAATAGATGAAGTATCAATAGAAACCTGAGCACAGAATTTTTGAATCCTTCTGGCAAAATGATCTGACCAAAAGCACTGTTAGATTTGGCTCTGGAGAAGGTCCAAGATTATACAAAGTCTGTAAAAATCTGAATGAAGTCTTTTGTTACTTTTTGTCTTTCCATCGTGGAACATTCCTCCGATAGATTCAGTCACCCAAGTAGGATCTCCACCAAAGATTTCATCATAAGCTCCTGGTCTAAGATGTCTTACAAGTCTAAGCTTCATCACGAAATGGTCAATCATCTCCTGAGCTTCAGCTTCGGTAATTTTTTTCCTGCTTGAAGGTCCCTTTTCAATATAAATATCAAGGAAAGAAGAAACATTACCGAGCGACATCGCAGCTCCATCCTGCTCTTTTACTGCAGCAAGATAAGCAAAAATAGGTCCATTGAATCGCTTCCCTGAGCAGTTTCTGCAGGTCTTGTTACATCAAATCCATAAGACTGAGCCATTTCAGCGATTTTCTTTGAGTGCCTGAATCTGCATTGAAACTTCTTCTCTGAGTCTTACCTTTGCATCAGTCATCTCACCACTAATGGCTTCAAAGTCAGCTTTCTTTTCTTTGATCAAAGTATCAGTTCCATACAGTGCTAATCTTCTATAATCACCAATCACTCTTCCTCTCGCATAGTTATCAGGAAGTCCGGTCACAATATGCTTGGATCTGTAAAGTCTAGATTCTGCATCATAAGCAGAAAATACTGCATCATTATGATTTTTTTCGCATAATGAAAGATATCCTTTACTCTCGCAGAAAGTTCAATTCCTCTCTCTTTGAGGGCGTTTTCTACTACTCTTACTCCTCCAAAAGGCTTAATCGCCCTCTTGAGCGGTTCATCAGTCTGAAGTCCTACAATGGTTTCAAGTTCTTGCTTGATATATCCAGGTTTGTGAGAAGTAATAGTAGAAATGGTTTCAGGATCAGCAGATCTGAGTCCGTTTCCGTCTCTTTCTTCTTTAAGACATTTTTGCTTCTTCCCAGAGCTGAGTAGTCCTTTCAGTAGGGTCCAGCAAGAAAAGAGGCATCTCCCTCATAAGGGAGTAATGTTGTCATAGACAAAGGTTCTTACATCAATTGCCATAAGCTATTTCTTATAAACAAAATAAAAATCTGATTTTTAAGAGTAATATAATCACTCTCTAGTGTTCAGAAAACACAAGAACTTAAATATAGTAAAAACTGCAAGGAAAAAAGGAAGATTTTTCTCAAAAGAAAACCGATTCAACAAAGAAATAAAAGGCAATATAAGAATAATTCCTACAATAATTACTCATTATCCAGTAAATCATGAACTCCTCTAAGAAAACGATCATCTACATGTGTATAAATTTGAGTAGTCGTAATAGATGAATGTCCAAGTAAGGTTTGTACCGATCTAATATCAGCCCCCTTTTTGAGAAGTGTTGTAGCAAAAGAGTGCCTCAAGGTATGGGGAGTTACTTTTTGATTCCAACCAGTTTAGCATATTTTTAAACCAAAGCCTCCACTGCATTTCTAGAAAGCTGTTTTTCCATAACTATTCTTTGAAAAGGCTAATAAAAAATCGGAGCATAAGCATCATGCCTTAAAACTTAGGTAAAAGGACAACTTTTTCATCGCCGAAGAAGTCAAAAAAACCGATCTCAACTTGGATCATTTTCCCCTAATAAAAAAACTGTTTTTCGCCAAGAATAATCTGATTTTTGTAAATTAACCAACTCTGAAACTCTTAATCAAGTACCATAAAGAATATGTAAAATTACTTCATCTCTGGCCAGTTGAAGATCTGAAAGAGCAAATTGAGAAGGTGCACCCAAAAATACTCTGAACCTCAGACTCTAATAAAAACTAACTTCCTCTGGGGAATCTTAGAAAGTTCAAGTTTTTTTCTGGGCTCAAACAATCAATATCATTTTTGAGCAAAAAAATCTTGAAAAAGACCCTCAAAGCGATAATATGATAGTTTACAGTCGTTAAACCAGAGTCATCAAGATTCATTCTAAACTGCAGAACATGCAAAGCTTTTGAGTTCATCTATCTTGGGATCTCAGCTATTGCTCTTTTTATCCATAAGCTATAATTAGTAATCGTTCTTGGACTAACATTCTTTACGTGTTCAAGGTAATGAATAAAGGTTTTCAACAAAACTGACATCCTCATAGGATGTAGAAGAAAAAGAAGGCTGAGTCTCCTCCTTTTTCTAGGTATAATAGTAGTTCGTGATGATCAAGTAAATTTTCTAGACATTAGAAGCTTTTTGCTAAATAGCCATCTAACTTTGTTTTTAATGATGACCAAGTAGATATATCAATATTTCCACCATTTGCAAGATCATCTAAAAATCTTCTGAGCCTCTTTTTCTACTGCCAATCCGTATTTTATCATAATTCTTTTATTTTGAGCAGTTCCCATTTTCTTTTAATTCAGTTCCTTTCCTTTGATATTCAGTAATCTCTTGTTTGATTACATCATTATTGTTGATCGGACCAACTAAACTCTCTACAGAACTCAAAGGATCCTTAGACAAATCAGAAAGATTAGGTTCAGATTCTGAATTTTTCATTTTTGATAGGCGTTTCAGTAGAAATACCAGCAGAAGAATCCCCCTGAGTAAGATCTATCGTCTGAATACTACCACTTCACTCCTCTTCCACAAAATCTCCTGAAATTTCCTGAGGTTCTATTGGAGTGATCTCATTATCACTGAGCATATCATCTCCCTGTAAGTTGAGTATCTCATGTCAAAGGTGATTCTGGAGCTGCTCCGTGTTCTTCATCAACAGGATTCTGAGCAACAAGTCCTGTTAATGATCAAGAAAGATTAAATCCAGAAAAAGTAAACAAATCAGGATATTTAATATACATCATAGCCCCAACAGCAACAAAAGAGAACTACAGAAGCCAAAGTAACAAAGATTCCCTTCTTGTTTCATGCTGAAGTTTGATTAACTTGCTGAGGATAGTCCACAGGTGCCGTCAAAGGATTTGAGGATCCGATTGTGCTTGGCATAGAGGCTAAAGTATCAAGATCTAAGGTCTGAGGAGCTGATGAAGAAATCTGATTTTGAACTTCTGAAGATGATTGTACTAATTGATCATTAGATACTCCATTTGTTTCTTGCTGGACCCCAGAAGACTGTTGTAATGCAGATGATTCTACTTCAAATGGAGCAGATTCTAGATTATAAACAGGCGTCGGTTCAGTAGCAAGAAGAAGCATCAGATTGCACTGCTGAAGGATTTTTCTGAATCTCTTGTGCTTCCAAAGTTGCCTTCATTGCGCTAAAAGGATCCATTTCTGCCTGAGCAATATTTTTGAGAATGATTAGATGAAAACTGAGAAACCATTTCATCCAGATTTAAAAACCTTATTTGATTCCTCCTTTTCTGAAGCAAGAGAAGGTGAAACTTCTTGAACTGGAAGTTCTGATGGTTGAGCAGCAGTTTCCTCTTCCGGAATATTTTTCCTGCTGTGGGAGTTCTGATTCAAGAGAATCTGATACAGATGATGTAGAGGAAGCATCTTGGTCATGAGAGAGTAAGAATCCTTCATCAGCAGGAACTACTTCTCAAACAGTTTCTTCAGAAAAGCTCCATAATAGGAGTAGCATCTTCCAAATTTAGGGAAGCTTCTTCCTGTGGAGGTTCTTCAAAACATATCCACAGTATTTGAAACCTCAGGAATAAGTCATTCTTCAGAAGATACATCCACAACTGGCACCCCTTCATTCCCATCCTCTTCGTGCATAGTTAGATCATCATTCCCCTCTTGCAAGAAATGATTTTCTTCCATAGGCTGTGAAGAAGACATAGCAATTGGTTCATCTGGAGATTCCTGAGCTTCAGAATCCTGTTTTTTTGAGATATAGGAGTTTGCTCCTGAGCAGACGAATCAGAATACTCCTCAGGCAAATCTAAACTAAAAATCAAAAGTCTGATTTTCTGACTGATCAGCATTTTCTAAATTCTCAGAGAGGGAAGCAGCTGTTTCCTCTGGGACTTCTTGAACTGAAGTTTGAGTAATCCCAAGATCAAACTCATCCGTTTGTGGAGTTACTTGGGAAGCTGTTCTAGAAGTTTGAACTGGAGTGCTTGAATCAGTAGTTGGCATCACTAGATATTTGAAAGTATAAAATTTTCACACTCAATTATACCCCCAAAATTAAAAATGCAAATTTTTTTGCACTTTTTATTTTTTTAAAAAAATAGAAATCAAAGCTCTCAACATCAAGAAAGAGAGGAATCGAACCTCCACCTTCAGCTTCGGAGACTGACGTGCTACCACTACACCACTTTCTTTTCGTTGGAGAAGTGTAAAGATTTCCTCATAGTTTTCAAGATTGGAAAAATCAGTATTAAAAATTGCATTCTTCTAAGAAAAAAAGAAAAACTGGTCTTTTTAAAAACCAGTTTTTTATTCTCATTTTTCTAACACTAAATCTTATAATTTTCAAGAGCTGAAATTACAAGTGCATAATCAGCTTTAAAAGACTCAAATCTTTTTCAAGTTTAGCTTCTGCATCTTTAAGAGTAGCTACAAGACCAGCAATAAAGCTTTTTCTTTTCACTAGATCTTTTACTGTTCTTTTTGAAGAATTCATCAAGGATTCCGTGAACCTTTGCTGTTTTTCTTCGACAGTCATTCCAGTAGCAACAGTTCCAGTAGCAACAGTTCCAGTAGCAACAGCTCCAGTAGCAACAGCTCCAGTAGCAACAGCTCCAGTAGCAACAGTTCCAGTAGCAACAGCTCCAGTAGCAACAGCTCCAGTAGCAACAGCTCCAGTAGCAACAGCTCCAGTAGCAACAGCTCCAGTAGCAACAGCTCCAGTAGCAACAGTTCCAGTAGCAACAGCTCCAGTACTATTCGCACTTACAGCGAATACACTCATCATTGCCATTACAGCAACAAGTCCTAATTGTTTTTCATTGTCTTGTTAAACAAAAATAAAAAAAGTTCAACGAAACGAATTATATTGTTTTGCTTACTAAATGCAATACGAAAAAGGAATCAATCACTTACCAAAAAGACTAGGAAATAACTATAAAAATTTACTCTTAAATAAATTTTTAAAAATGATTTTTAAAAAATTAGATTGTATTATTTTTCTGATTAAAAACAGCGAAAAACTTGATTTTTATCTATTTAAACCGATAGCAGAATTTCATTTTGATTCATCGTATCATAAGAGAGGGGTTATTGTCCCTCTGTCTTTGCTCAGAGGTAATTGTCTCCTTTCAAGAAATCAGGGAGGGCTTTTTGCGATGGTTTCGGTTCAGAGTTGTTTATCTTTGAAATATCAGATACTAATAATTTTTACAGATTCTTGAGGAATGCCATTAGGATTGCTAATGCAGAGTGTTTGTTCAGTCAGATTTGGATTTGCTAGTATGAGATAAGATTCCTCGTTTGGGTTACGAATATCCTGTAGAGAGTCTAGCATTTGAAGGTTTAAAGTGTTTTCTTCTGGATTAAATTTCAATAGTCCGATTTTCCAATCTTCTGCCTTAAAATTTCCACCAAAGCTTCCTTCTAAGGCACTGATATTTCCTCTTTGTAATCCTTCTGCAAGGGTATTGATTCCCTTATCCTTAAACAAAGGAATAATTACCGATAATCATGGTCAGACTTTTTGTTAAATTTTTCTTCGGAGCAGTTTTCAAAGCTGTTTGCAAGTCATGAAAGAGAAAGAGAAAAAGCTGGTTGATGAGTGCAAAGTTCTCCCTCTCGTAAGGACAGCTAAAGTTGTTCATCAAATCGCTTCCTGATTCCAAAGTGTATTCTAATCCTGGATTGCGAGAATTGACGATAGCGAGTCAGAGTTCAGTTCCTGCTTTTGCAAGGTAGCTTGTTTTTTCATAGGGTCGTGATATCCTCGCTATATCTCAGAAAAATTTTTTTCATAAAAAGTCCGACAAGCACTCCAATCAGAGCTGATGCTAATAAGACAAATAGCGCGAGAAAAAGTGATATTTCCACGAAATCTTTTTAATCTTCATCTGATGTTTCCTTTAGTTCATAAAAGATTTGAGTAGCTCCTTGCAGTCCGAAGAAGAGCTGAATTGGTAAAATACTACTATTACTTCGTTTCTGTGGATCATAAAAGGACTATACACTGCACCTAAAATCCAAAAATCAAGGTTTAGCAGCTGTCGCTCATGATCCAAGCGACTCTAGTGCAGATACATAAGGAATCACTTTAAATTGCATTCTACTTTGAAGAAACTTTCCTATCCCTAAGAGTGCAAATTCCTGATCTCCTTTTTGGAGCATAAGTTTACATGAAGAAAAGTCGGCATTTTGATATTTGTTTTCTATATTTTTCATCGTAAAGGTTTCTAGCCTCTTCACAGGTTCAAGTAGAAAAATCTGGCTTCCTGTCCATTGGCCTCCTGTGAGATAGAGAGTATCGACAATCCCGTTTGTATTTTTCAAATCAGTATATTTACTATAATCAATCGTAGCCTCTGCTGCAATATTTTGGAGAACTTGAGAAAGGACAAGGGTTTCTTTGGCAAGTTCTTTATCTTGCTCTATTCTAAAGGCAACTTTGGTAATTGTTGTGTAAGTTTTAAGGATAATCCCAGAGAGAAGCCCAAAGAGGATAACGACGATGAGAATTTCCACAAGGGTAAAAAGCTGATTTTTCATGGAGATTTAGTGAGGGTAAATGATGTGTTATGGTTTTTATTCTGAATTAAGTTTTTAACGATATTTAACTAATGGTAGAATCTTCTTTTTGTTAATTTGTGGTTATTTTTTCTTGCAGGAATTGTATCTTTCATCCCAATAAAACTTTCCAAAACGACTTCTCCTGTAGAACTTCCTCTTTTGTAGAGGACACGAGAAGTGATTTTCAGGATTTTATTTGGATCAAGCTCTGCTTCTCATTCCTTTATTGGAGAAAACTCAAGAACTTGCAAAATCCTTTGCTTGGTAATTCATTTTGTGGAGTGTGGTGATAGTAAGCAAGAGTATTTTTCGCTATCTCCTGTGTAGAGTTCAAGGTAGAATGCTTTAAAGTTTTCTTCAAAAGTTTCTCACTAGGTTCAAAATCTCGGTAAGCTTGCTCTCCTGAAAATCCTACTTTAAAAGTGGAAAACTTATTACTGGATCATAAGTAATTTTTCGTCTTCTCCTCCTAGATAGTTCCAAGGATATCCTTGCTCAATATTGCTATCTCTGAATCCATAAACTATTTCTATTCCTTCTTTGGCAAGAAGAGTTGCTTTTAGTTTTCATGGTTATTGTATCAAAGTATCCCAAACTCCTCGTTAGTAATTGTAGAACCGCGAGAATCCCTACTCAAAAGATAAAGACCACTACAAGAACTTCAATTAGAGTAAATGCTTTTTCTTTTCATTATCAAAAATGAGAATAAAAGTTGCTTTAGACTATAGGAATTACACAAGAAAAGTCAACTATCTCTTTACATAAAAATATAAAATCCATACATTATGAATCGGTTTTTATCTTTTTGTTTAAGACATGAGGCATAATGGCTTTTGAAATTAAAGTTTCTGATCTGCTTAATGGTAAAAATTACGGATACGCTTTCTTTGAAAATCAACATCTTTCAGAAATAGAAAAATCTGACTCAGAGGGAGTTTCAGGCTCGCTTACTTTGCAATCTTTAGATCATAACTCTCTTTTGGGTCACGATAAATCACTTGAAATGTTCCTTAGAAGATTGTTGTGATCACTGTGGAAAAATCTTTTGTTCGTAGCTTAGAGATTCAAGATTATATGGCTAAATATGTAACTGAAATTGATCCAGAAATTCAAGATACAGAGCAAGATGTCTTACTGATTGATATGAAAAATGGCGTGATTGATGTAGAAGAGATGCTCTATCATGCAATTCAACTCGAAGAGCCTTTTGTAAAAACGCTGTTCTGTATGTGAACGTTTGCCGGTCGTAGAAGATGAAGAACGATAAAAGAGTTCTAAAGATTTTCTGATAATATACAAAAAATCTATTCTTACAGTAGGAGATTTATCTTCATTTTTGTGTATTTTTGATTTTTATTTTTCTGATGGTAAATTTGCTTTATCAGCATATACTTGAGGTCTCTTTATTTTTTTCATATATTAATAGTATGTTTGGAATTAATAAACAAAAACTGAAGAAAAACTTTACTCCTTTCAAGGAGGTAACTGAATCTTATTATTCAGCGAAAGTTCAGCTTTTAGATATTAAAGATGGAGAAAGGTTGATCGTCCTCCTTAATCCAAAGCAAGCAATGGCCTTTGGAATTAATCTTAATAACAAAGTTCAACTTACTAAAGCAAATGGTGAATATATTGTTGCTGATGTTTCACTTTCAGAAGCAGTTTTGGAAGGAAGTGTGCTATTTGTGCTGACATTTCTGAGAAACTGAATTTTGAAAAACAATGAACTTATTGCAGTTTCTCTCGCAGAAAGCTCAAGTACGTCTTATGAAGCAATCAGGAAAAAAATGAAAGGAGAAACTATTAGTTATGATCGAAATGTTTTGCGATCATCAAAGATATCTCAGAAAATAAGCTTGATGATACGATGATGACCTATTATGTCGCTTCAAGTTTTTCTATCCAACGACAGATGAAGAAATGTATCAGACCGCAAAGGCGATGGCAGAATGTGGAGTAATGTTTAAATATCCAAAAAGGAGAAATTATCGCAGATAAACACTGTATTGGTGGAGTCCCATGAAACGAAACCACAATGATTTTAATTCCTCTGATCGCAAGTCTTGGGATCAAAATTCCAAAAACTTCTCCAAATCCATCACTTCTCCAGCAGCAACTGGAGAATGCGTAAACGATCCTCATAGAATATCAATTTCAACAAAGAGGGAATAGAAAAGTTAGTAAAAAGATCAGAATTGTTGTCTTGTTCGATGAGGGGGACTTGATCTTGCCCCTGCTGATGACAAGCTAATCAAAGTGCAATATCCACTTTCTATGCAGTCTAGAGCCAAAGGTGGTGAGTTCAATTATGGCAAAAATATGCTATGGGAGTTACCCATTCTCTAATTGATATTCCTGTTGGTCCAACTGCTAAGGTAAGTTCCATGAAAGAAGCAAAAAGACTGGAAGAAAAGTTTGAATATGTAGGACTCTGAATGAAAAATGTCTGTTCAAATTACGGAAGCCAATGAGGTTATTGGAAATGGAGTTGGTGCAGTTATGCAAGTCCGTGAAGTCTTGAGAATCTTGCAACAGCATCCAGAGAGAGCTGCAGATCTAGAAAATAAAGTTATTTTTCTTGCTTCAAAGATCATCGAAGAGGTTGGGTTAGCAAAAGGAAAAGAAGCCGTAAAACTCGCAACTCATCAGCTTGTTTTCTTGAGCTGCTTGGGGAAAAAATGCAAGCAATTATCCAAGCACAAGGAGGAAATCCAGAAGTCAATTCTGAAGCACTACCTCTAGGAAAGCATACTTTTGATATTATTGCAGAAAAAGATTGAGTGCTCAAGATAATTGATCTTCATGATATTAATGCAGTTTGTAGAAAGCTTGGTTGTCCTGTTATAGATCAGGCCGGACTTTATCTTTACAAAAAGACTGGAGATAAAGATCAAAAAGGAGAAGTAATTTGTAAGCTTTATGCTCAAGATGAGGTAAAACTAAAAGCATGGTATTGAGAGATGGAAAGAAATATCTCCACTTCATATTCGTTAAAAGTATTTTTATCTAAAAATATAAAGACTGGCCCTTAGAGGTCAGTTTTTGTTTATATTGAGATGATTTTTCAAATGCTCTTGAAAATCATTCTTATTATGTTATATAAAAGCTTATTTATATCATAAGTTTATAAACTATGTTTATCTTATCACCTTTGCCTTTTGAGAAAGATGCACTTTTGCCTGTTATTTCTGAGGAAACTTTAGATTATCATTATGGAAAGCATCATAAAAGCCTATGTAGATAAGTTGAATAGTCTTGTTCAAGGGACAGATTTTGAAGGGAAAACTCTTGAGGAAGTGATCTTGTCTTCTGAAGGAGCGATTTTTAATAATGCAGCTCAGGCTTGGAATCATACTTTTTATTGGAATTGTTTGAATACTCCAAAAGGAAAATAATCTTCCAAAAGGAGAATTACTTGAAAAGATACTTCAGACTTTTGGAACTTTTTGAAACTTTTGTAGAACAATTTTCAAATACAGCTATAAACAATTTTTGATCGGGACGAACTTGGCTTGTAAAAAGATCAAGAAGGAAATTTAAAGATTCTGAACACTTCTAATGCAGGGAATCCTTTAACAGAAGGGGATACTCCTTTGCTTACGATCGATGTTTGGGAACATGCTTATTACATTCAACATAGAAAATGCAAGAGCAGCCTATATTCAGAGCATTTTTCTTTGATTAACTGGGATTTTTGTAAAAAGTCAGTTTATAAAAACTAAGAAAAATATGAGCTTCTCTTGAAAAGTTATCCATTATGCTTAGAGTATTCCTGTTTTATCTGAGTTTACTTACAATAATGGATTTTTTCTATTCAGGAATAGAGGTAAATCTGTTTCTTGGGATTTGAGGAGGAATAATTGTATGTTTTTTTCTTTCTGGTTCTTCTTAAGAGAGGAATGAAATATATATCTAAAATAGCTAAACAGCATACCTTGAGGAGGAGCTTTTTTTGAACTTTTCTCAAAAATTTCTCGATATTCTTGTTTCAGTATTCCTCTTTTTGGTTCTTTGTTCCTGCCTTTTTAGTAAGGAAATGCATATTTTCTTTGCGATTTTTGTTTGCCTTTGCTCTTATGTTGGAACTTGGAAGAGTAATGAAATTCCTTCTTAATGTCGTGATGGAAAGGGTTTAAGCATCAAGATGCAAAAACTATCTGACAGAGATCCTTAAATACTATACTTCAGATTCTTGTACGGGTTATTGCAACTCTTGTGATACCATTGAATTGCCATTACGCCGTTTTTAGCTTCTCTTTGAGTGTGAGGAATCGCAGTAGCTTTTTGCTTCTCAGAAATTAATTGAGGATTTTTTAGTTCTTTTTCTATTATGGGTTCTTCTCCTTTTTAGGATAGGAGATATTATTACGATCCATGGATTTTGTTGAACGGTATCTGACTTAGAACTACTACACTTCAGACCGTTGAATGAAAATCGATTATTATTCCAAATAGACTTGTTGTCGCTGAAGTTATAGAAAATAGCGGAACGATCAAGACAAGAAGGAAAAAGATTTTCTTGACGATTACTTATGAAAACTTCATTATCTAAACTTCGTTTTGATTCCGGAGCTTTTTGAAAACAATTATTTCCAAGCATAAGGAGTTAGATTTTGAGTAGGGCTATTTTGAAAGATTTTGCAAGCTTCTAACCTCGAGATTCTTGTGAGTTATCTTGTTAAAAAGCGATGATTGGCTTATTGCAGTACAGCTTCATGATAAAATCTTGCTTGAAATTCTTGAAGTTTTTGCCAAAGAAGGTATTGAATTTGCCTACCCAACTCAGACGTTATATCTTAAGAAGTAGTTTTTATAGCTCCAATCTAAGTTGGGGCTTTTATACAGAACTGAAGAGTTCACTCAGTTCAGACAGAGATTTATTAGGCGCCCATGGATTCCGAACCCATGAACCGAGGGTGCAGACCTGTACAATAGACCACTCTGTCAGGGCGCCACGCCACTATATGTAGTGATATCGTTGATATTTTTCAAGTCTTTTTCAAAAAAACTTTGCAATCAAGATAAGAATTGCTATAGTTAACTCTGTTTTAGTTTTTCAAAGAAAAATGCTTCTACCTATAAATCAGCTTTTTGCTTCTCTTTTAGCTTCCTATTTCCAACTTGCAAAGGAGGATCTCTTACCTCTTATTCAGATGGCACCCGATAACATAAAGGAGACTTAGCTTTCCCTTGCTTTCAATTTGCAAAGTCGCTGGGAAAAAGCTCCAAATGTAATTGCGAATGAAGTGTTTGCTTTTTCTTCAGAAGAAAAATCAGACTTCTTCTCTTTTTCTGAATTTTTATGCGGTAGGACCTTATGTAAATGTTAGTTTCAATACTCAGGTTCTGCCTCAGAGTTTCTTCAGCAGATCAAGAAAGAAAAAGCTGACTTCGGAGCTGGAGAAAGACTGGGAAAAACGATGCTTCTTGAAGGTTGGGCTCCAAATACGCATAAATCCATTCATATTGGACATGTGAGAAATTTTTCTCCTGGTGAAAGTATTGCAAGAATCCTCAAATTTGCTGGAAATAAGGTCATTAAAACTTGCTATCCGGGCGATATTGGTGCGCATGTAGCGAAATGGATTTGGTATTACAAAAACTTTGATCAGCAGCCTTTTCCAGGGCAGAATTTCACGAAATGGGTCGGTCAGATCTATACTTTGGCAACGAGAAAAGTAGATGAGAATCTGATCTTTATAAACCTCAGATTGAAGCTCTCAAAAAGGCGCTTGAGGATTGAGATTCAGAATTAGTTGCGCTTTGGAAGGAAACAAGAGCGCTTTGTTTACAAGATATGAAGCATATTTTCGCTGAGCTTGGAGGTGCAGAGATGGACAAACGATACTACGAAAGTGATGTTGAGCAGCCAGGAGTCCGTATTGTTGAAGAGCTTTTTGGCGAAAGGTATCGCGACCAAATCGCAGGGAGCAACTGTGATGGATTTGGAGGAGTTTGGACTTGGGGTCTTCCTTCTTCTGAAATCAACGGAGCATCACTCTATTCTACCAAAGATATTGCACTTGCCTACCAGAAAAATCTGACTTCCCTAATTATGATCAGTCACTGTATGTCGTTGGATTAGAGCAAGAACATCATTTTCAACAGCTTCTTCGAAAACTTTGGAACTCATTGGATTTGATTATGATAAATTAAAGCATATTTCTTATGGATTGGTGGATTTGGCAGATGGAAAGATGTCGTCTCGTGCTGGAAATGTAGTTTTGTATGAGGATTTCCGATGACGAACTGCTTGCAAAAAGCGGAAGAGCTGAGTCGCCGATCGTGATTTACCAGCAGAGCTGAAATCGCTCACGATGTGGCTTTTGCTGCAATGAAAATTTGGAATGCTCCTTCAGGACTCGGAAAAAGGGATTATTTTTGATAAGCAAACAGCACTGTCTTTTGAATGAGAGACCGGTCCTTACCTGCAGTATATGTCTGCGAGAATTTCTTCCATTTTCAAAAAGTGGATCGTTCCCAGCTTTCAGAGCCAGATTTTTAGTCTTTTGACTTTAGAAAGTGAAAAATCTGATCCTTCAGCTCATGAGTTTCCCAGACCTCGTACAGAAATCAGCCAGTGAATATAAACCTAATGGTATTGCCAGATTCGCATTGAGCCTCGCAAAAGCAGTTTTTCAAGCTACTATCACGAAGCGAAAATACGAGATGAAAGCAATATTGCTTTGAGTACCTCTCGTTTAGCGTTGATTGAGGCAGTTCAGTGCGTGATGAAAAATGCCCTTGAGCTCCTTGGAATTGCAACGCCTGAAAGTATGTAGAAATAAACTTGACTTTTTGTAGTATATATGATTATGCTCATAATGAAAATATAAACTATTAAAAAATAAAAATTATGGAATCTGTTACTTTATTATTGTTGCTAGGTTTACTCAGCCTTTGTTTTTGGGCTGATATGTTCGTTTTCTTTTTATTCTTTTTAAAAGATAAGACAGAACTCTTCTCATCTTAAGGATGTATATCTTTTTGCTTAAGCCTTTGATTACATTTCTTTTTGTTGATAGAACAGTTTATGAGTTTATAGCGTCAATTTATGTGATGCAATGCTCATACGAGGTTGAAATAACCTTTGAAGAGCCGAAGAATGTCCTAGGATTGTTCGTTGGCTCGTTATTGGTTAAAAACCTAAGAGATAGTGTTAAAAAGAGGGAAATTTCCCTCTTTTTGTTGTTTCTTGTTTGATTATAGTAAGTGAGTTTTATTGTAAAGAATATCATGAAGAAAAATGTTTTTATTTTTACTTTTTAATGCTTGTGCTCTTTGCTTGAGATCAGTTTTCAAAGTGGTTTTTATGATCTTAAACGAGGACGAGAACTTCCTTTCCTTTATCCTACCTTAAATACTAGGGATTTCCGAGGAGTGCAAGTCTATCTTCCGATGGTGATTTTGATTTCTCTTCTTGGAATCTGACTTTTTGTTTTTCTTTGGAGGAAAAAGCATCTAAATGATCGAGTTTTCGTCCTTTTTCTCGCAGGGACGCTTGGAAATCTTGTTGATAGAATTTTTGGATGGAGTGAGGATTTTTATCAGTATTGGGACTTTCCCAGTTTTTAACCTTGCGGATTGCTTTTTATCTCTTGCAGTGATGATTTTAATCCGAAATGAGATTTTCTCCTTGCATTTACAAGAAAAACACTAATCTCTCAAGTAAGTGTAATACTTTTTATTAGTTTACTACACACAGTATGCAGTATCAAAGGATTTGTGAAATTTATCGGACCAAGAGAAACGATTGGTGAAGGTGTTGAAAAACAGACCATCGTTTTGGAAGAGAACACTGACAGAGAGTTCAAAGGGTCTATCGCAGTTGATTTTTTTCAGAGACAAAATTAATCTTTTTGTCCGATGTAAATACTGGTGATTTGATCACTGTTCATTTTGAATGCAAGAGCAAATGAATCTAGAAATCAACCAGGAAGATGGTTTAATAGTATTACTTGCCGAAGAGTTGAAAAAATCATCTACAACTCCTACTAATTCATCTGATGATCTTCCTTTCTAAGTTGAATGATTATACAAAAAGAAATCTGATTTTTGTAATGAAGTCAGATTTTTAATTTTTGTAGGTAAGGTTATTTTCAAGTTTTGAGTTTCCAAGCTTTGATCATATCGTTTAAGGGCTTTTTAATTCATCAACGGTAAATTCTGGACAATAAAGATCTGTAAAAATACAGCTGAGCACAGGTAATTCGCCATAGCATAAATCCAGAAAGCCTTTTTGCAAGCTTCTGTTTTGTTCTAATAACTAAATCAACAGTTGGCAAGCCTCAAAAATCCATAGTGGATTCTAAGCTTTCTTTGTAATTTCTTGATGTTGCTTTTTGAGTTTTTGAGCTGCTCTGATGATTTCATCTTGTCCTCCGTAATTGATCGCAAGGACTAAGGTTTTAAGAGAAGAAGGAAATCTGAATCTTTTTCTTCAAGGAAGCTTATTAATTCAGACGGAGCTGACTTTTATCTCCTGCTATGCGAAAATTTACTTGGTAGAGCTCCATTGTTTCATAGAGTGTTTCTGTTACTTGTTTGTAAAGGTTTCAAAAAGGTAGGAAAGCTCGGCATTACTTCTATTTTTAAGTTTTCTGTACTTAATCCCCAGAGGTAAAGACTTCAATAGGAGTCTTCTTGAAAATATATTCTGCAATTTCTATTGCCCTCTGAAACCCCTCAAAATGTCATTGAATTCAATCTTTTTCCTTTTTCTTTTGCCCAAGTTCTGTTTCCATCTGGAATGAGTGCGATATGCTTTGGATATTGCATATTTTTGATAGAATAAAAACGATCTTTTTGTGGATAGTAAAGAATTTATTTTTCTTTCAAGTTTAGTTTTTCTTTTACTTGACTTTTTTAATATAATTTAGTATTGTTTATGTATTTTTACTTGATAGTGTTATAAAAATGACATCGATTACTTGGTTTTTGGACAATTGTGATTATTCTTCTTTTCTAATTGTTCGAGTATGGAGGAGATATATTGGGAGAATTATTTTTGATTTTTCTCTGTTTGTTCTCTTTTTATTTTCAAATGGATTAATCCAGCCGGAGCTGAGCTAGTTTCTCAGGAAATTCTTAATTTTTCCTTCTAAGATTACTTCTTTTTGGGAAAACAGTTTCTGATGAGGTTGTAATTTCTTCAGATGAGAACTTGAGCGAAGAAGAAAAAGTCAGATTTAAATGCTATTGATTGAACTGGAGATTTATTTTTATCAACTGGAATCATCTTTAAGGGCTCCTAAAAATTACAAATTCTTAATTCAAAGAATATTTCCACACCACACACAGGAACTTTTATTTTGGGAACAGGACTTATTGTAGAAGACAGGTGAGAAAAAAATAAAGATCAAAAACTAGAAACCGAGATCTTTGATTAATGAAAATGATCAGAAGATGAAGATAATGAAGTTATTTATGTAAAAATCTAATCCTAAAATTTCTAATAACAAACATTGATCTCTTGAGACTGCTTGAGATACATCAAAATCTAAAGGTTTAAATGAAAAAGATTTGAAAGAGGCACAGGAGATTTTCGGAAATTAGACTTCTTTTTGAAAACTACTAAAAAGATCCCATAGGAAGGGATCTTTTTATTAGAGGAAAATTTAAAATTCTTCTTTTATTTTGTCAAAAATAATTTCTTTGATGAGTCTAGATCCTTCACTGGAAACTTTAAATCTCAGATGAAGATTGTTTTTCTCATGGATAGCCTTTAATGATTCGTGCTAATTTTGCCTAATATCTCAATATTATCAGGGAAGTTTGTAACGAGGGAGTTCTGATTCTTCAAGTTTTTCTGCTAATTTCTGATCGAAACTGGGACTTTGTGCATTTTTCATGATATTCTAGTTCTTCTAGCCTTTTCCTTGCATATTTAATATCTTCTACTGCTGGAATTTCTTCAGGCATGGTTCCTCAGAGTTCTTGAATAGTTTGTCTGATTTTTGTCCTACTGAAAATAGAGCTTTACTTGCTTTTTCTTGTCCTTAATAGCTCTCTTTGATCTTGGCTTCAGCTTGAGTAGCACGAAAGAGGTTGGCAGCGAGTTCTTCACTACTCATATGATCCAGAATATTATCGTCAGTATTCAGTTTTTCTTTCAATGATCTCTTTCTTTTTGAGTCCATAAAAGCCCTTGATAGCCAGAATCATAAAATGTCAGCATAGTCATGGACTCCAGCTCCTCTTGCAGTGCTAAAAAGCTTCTTATTATGCTCAGTAACTTCATCTCTTAACTGAATTCTTTTCTGGTCCTCTAGATATTGAGCAGACAGTTCTTGTTTCCCTCGTTTGCAAAGCAAAATAACTTTGTCCAAGAGCGACAATTTCCTTGTTCGGATCTGCATTTTGAATGATTAGATAGCAGGCATAACGGCTGAGTTTTCGGCTTTTTAGACCTCTTGTAGCTCCGGAGCCGATTTTTCACCATTTCGGTAAATTCACTGAAATGGTTGGTTGTATTTGTCCACTCTTTTTGCATGCGGTTTCAGCTTTTTACCACTTTAGAAAAAAATTTGAAAAAGTCAGAATATTCAAGGACTTTAGAGAGTTCTCTTGCATATCGATATTCTTTTTCCGTATTCATTTACCCTTTTGATTTGCTCAAAAATCTGATCATCCATAGCTGTATTATCTAAGGAGTAAAAAGCTTTTTATTCAACAAAATTGGTCATAATTGCACAAAGATTTACAATCCCTGGTAAGGAGACGAATAGATAACGGTTGAACAGAAGCGGAATTCTTTTTGCATCAGAAGATATGCATTTTTCTTTATATCCCCTTACATCCTAATAATTCTGTAGGGTTGTTGTCATAATAATCTTTGTTATAAAGTCAGTCTCAAGTAATAAATCTTCGATATCTTCCCAAGGATACTTCTTCTTTTTGTTTTTCACTATCAGAGAGTTTGTTAAAAATTTTGATGATCTACTCGCTCACCATTTATCGAGATGTAAGAGATAATTTCTTGGATTTGTCTTATCGCTAGGATCCTCAGGATAGGGATAGTAAGTCTGTCAGATATTGTATTCTGTTTTTCAGAGCTTCTGGTTTTTACTCGATTTGCAATTTGTTCTATTCCATTTGACCGTATGGAATTTGATACACCTAGGGCCTTCACATTGTTTTAACATATAATAATTACTGTTTCATTCCGAAGTACGAAAGAGGGCATATCTCCCTTTGTCATAACCATAAATCATTTTCACAACCATCTCCTCATTCATCTATCATTGGATTTGCTTTAAGCCAGCATTCATCTCTATTAGCAGATCGTCTCCTCAGTTGGTATCTCTTATATTATAGACAGCTTCAATTCCTTCTTTAGCGAGATTAAGAGCAATTGTCCTTTTGTCTCATTTCTGAAATATATGTGTGGTTTTTACTTATCCCTTGGATAATAGTAATCAATGCTGTAGCGATAATTACTAAGATAAGAATAATTTCTACCATTGTAAATCAGTTTTTCTTTTTCATTTCCCTTTGCTGAAAATAAAATTGACATTTTTCTTTCTAAATCGTAATATGCCTTATATGTAGTTATCTTTCTTAGATATGCAATAGTTTTTTTATTATGATATATTGGAGAATGTCGGTGGAGGTAAGTTTATTTTTATCGGTTGTACTTATTCTTGTTGTGCTTTCTCTTTTGAAAGTAGAAAAACTGGTAAGGATGACTTTTGGAAATTATGTACTTTTAGCTTTCTCTTTTGGCTTTTGGTTCTGCTCTTTCTCAGCGAGTCTCTCATCTGCAGTTGAGTCCAGAGACGCTTTTTCTTGGGTATGCAATATGCAAAGATTGCTGAATTTCTACTCAATGCACAACCTACGCTGATGCTTGTTTTCTTTTTGATTATGACTTCGATTTTTACTCAAAATTCTCATTTTGACGATTAAAAATTTCTTCAGAACTTTTTGAAAAAACTGCAAACCTTGCTTTGGTGCCTTCTTGCTCTAGGAAGTCTGATTTCTTCTCATATTTTTTTCTCTTGCTTATTTTAAAGGAGCAGTTTATGAGCGACTTTTTACTCAGAAATTTCTTGCCCCTATGTAACTTGGATTCCGAGTCTGTGATTAGTAATTGCGCTAGTAAGTTTAATTGGAGCTTCTCAAATCAATATTCGCTTTTCATTCAAAAAGACGTATGAGTTTCTGGACTGTAATTTGAAGACTTTTTAGTTTCTTACCAATATATAATGAGCAAAATGGCTAGAAATTCTTTTCCCTCGTACTTGTTGTTGATGTGGGAAAGTTTGATCTTTACCTTTGCTTTTGAGTGTAAAAACAACTTTTCCCACATCCAGAATTGTGTCCTATTTGTCATTGTCCTAGTCCTTGATTTAAGACCTGTGCAAACTGCACTTTAGAAGAGAGAACTTTTTTTAGATGGCTTGCTTATTGGATTTGCCTACAAGACTTTTCTCAAAAAAATTGATTCTTAAATTAAAAATTTTTATCACAAAAAGGATATTGCTTTATTTTTGGCTGAAAGAGGAGCATTACTCATCCAACTCAATCCTTATTTATCCTCCTCATTAGAAAAACAACAGCTTTTTCTCTCTTTGTTCCCTCTCATCGGTATCGTAGATATTTTCAAAAAGGCTATAATCAATCTGAGCTTCTTGCTAAATCTTTATCAGACCTTCTTCAGTTACTCCTTTCTTTCTTGTTTTTAAAAAATAAAGCCACAACATCACAAGTTAAACTTAATAGAGCAGAAAGACTAAAAATCTGACTTTAGCTTTTTAAGTTTGTAGAAAAAGAAAAAAACTTCCTCATGGAGCTACCTTATTAATTGTGGATGATGTTACGACAACAGGTGCAACACTCAATGAACTTGCAAAAACTGTAAAAATAAAAAGACCTGATTTGCAGGTTTGGGGACTTGTTTTAGCAAGACATTTGAATTAAAAAAGTAGATTTTTCAAAAACAATTCTGACTCAATAAAAGTACCACATTTAAAAATCCACGGAAAATACATTGACTTTTAAAAAAATTATTAGATATACTCTAAGTCATAAAAAATAGTAACAAAAATAGTAACATATGGAAATGGAAAAAGAATTTATTTTTGAGAGAGAAGTTTATGTGCCCTTAAGAAAGGAAATAACCTATGCAGGAATATTTTTCTTAATAGGAGTAGGTATCATTATTTGTGAGTCTTTCACATCCCTATCATCAATAGCATTAGGCATGCTATTTATTATGATAGGTCTAATATTCTTTTAGAAGATATCTATTTGACAAAGGATTCGCCCTCAAAAGGCGACCCAGTAAATAGATTTAATCTCAACTTAGCTCTCCAAGAGAGACTGAGGGAGGTTTAAACTTCTCAAGAAATCCATTATAGCTTTAAAAGAGCTAGAAGGATAATCTTGATAAAGGAATGGCTAGATGAAGAATAAAAATAATCTGGTAGATGGAATTCCATTTACTAGATTTTTAATTGAAAAAGTATTACTCATAGCTATACTCCTACTATCTTTATTCTCGTTCTACTGATGAATACCCATTCTAAACTATGACTTCTTTTTCCTTGGGAGACTCGAAACCGAAAAAGGTTTTTGATCTAATTTTGACTTTATCAATCAATATCCGGGAAAGAACTCCCTTTGAGCTTTATATTTTTGGCTCTGGAGTTATGAAAAAATGACTTCTAGAACTCAGCCATCATTTTAAGCAAATTCATTTTTCGGACGAAAGCCTCTTTTCTGAAGTAGAAAGATACCTTGATAACATTGACTATTGTCTGATGCCATCGAGATTCTTAGAAACCTTCTGACTAAGTGCTATCAATGTGCTCAAGCGAGAATTCCCGTAGTAGGATTTAAAAATGAGGACTTTTTTCCTTTCATACCAGAGGAATATGCTATTGATCAATGCAAAGGAAGCAATGACCTAGCAAAATTCGCCACCATGCTCATTCAACTTCAAAAAGAAAAACAGAAAAATCAGATTTTTATCAAGAGTTAGCCGAAAAGCAAAGCTATCGCTCAAAAACTATACCCGAAAAGAAAAACGATTCAAACATTTTAAAGAACTTACAGTAGATCTAAAGGGAAAGAAAAATCGTCCTTGTCAGCGATTTTATCAATAAAATTGGAGGGATAGAAACCTCATCTCCACGACGTAAAAACCCTTTTTAGAAAAAGAAGGCTACAAAGTAAAAGCTTTTTGGAAGTAGATGTCCTAAAGGTAGAATAGGAAAACTCAAAAACTTTTTGGAATTGGATTGAGTACCTTGAATCTTTGGGAGTCCATCAGATTTTCTATTTTTATCAAAAAGAAAAACCAGATCTCATCCGATATCATAGCATGATTCGTCGAAATGGACGACTTCCACTATGGTTTACAAGGAAGAATAGAGCTAAAAATGGATGATGTACCACGATTTTTGGCTATTTTTACGCCCTATCCTCATCAGCTTAGCGATACAAAAACAGATAAAAACTCCTCTTTCTCTAGACACTACCTCGCTATGGCAAACACCAAAAATCCCATCAGAAAATTTCTAATTTGCGGAAAATATCTGACACTTACCTGTCTAAAACAGCTAAAAACAGATTGATCTCCATCTCGTTCCTTCTGCATTCATAGTACCAATTGTAGAAAAAGTTTTGGACTCCCCATAGAGAAAAATCTCAGATTTTAACCATTTCATCCAAGAATAATGGATACGAGAGAGAACTAAGCACAGGAATAAAGCAGATAAAAATACAAGAAGTAAAAACACTCTCAATCAGCTTAATTTTTAATAAGTATGGAGATTTCAACGAACGATACTGAAATGAAGAGGAAAAGTTAGAGGCTTTTAAAAGCAAAAATCCAAACTGATGTTATCAGTGAGTTCTCCTCCTTGATATTCAGGAAGATGCCTTTCTAACAGAAATAAAAACTTCCTGAAGAAATCCTTCGTTTTAAAAATTATTCCGAATACAGAGGAATTAAGTACTATATTTTTAAAAAGCCAAGATGAAATTTTAAAAGCTTTTTGTCGGAGTTTATTGAGGAACAACAGGAAGAACCAATGATTACTATATGCAACAGATCAATCAAAGACCCTGAAATCAAGAAAAACAAGGAAAAATTGAAGTTTCTATGAAAGAACTCCTGAACGAATAAGACAAGGACAAGCCCATTTTCTAGCATATCTCATCACAAAATCATAAAAATCACAAGGAGGAAGAGAATCAAAACATCAGATCCTATTTTTCGCGTATACTTAGATCAACAACTTATCTTTTTATTCTCTTTCAGACCAATGAATACGCTCAACACCCTCATCAAGTACAACTACTAAAATGACCACACTCCTTGATAAAATTACAACCACCTGTGATGCTCTCGTTTTCAGCTCTTGAACTAACAACTGAACAAACCAGTCAATACGGAGGAGGAATTGTTGAGTCCTTTGATAGTGAATATGTTGATATTGTCATTAGAACACTGCTTCAGTTGAGAGTTTATACCATCAGGCTTGGAAGAGAAATCAATAACGGACTCATTAAATCAAAAAACAGATCTCATGCTTTTTGGTCCAAGGAATACAAGATCTCGATGATAAACTGGTTGCCCTCATGAGAAAAATGGAAATCTGAGAAATAACTCGCATTTGGACTAGAAGAAATCAGAACTACTATTGCAGAAATAAAAGAAAAATATTCTTATTTCCTAAGCTCGTGTAGAACTCACCATATCAAGATAGCTCAACTCCAAGCTATCTTTTTTAGAAAGAAAACGCTAATTCTTCCTTGCATTTTTAAAATAAAAAGTATACATTTCAAAGCAAGATTCAGGCTTTTAAAAATCTTCTTTTAGAAGTACATTTATGCCATCTTCGTTCTAAGTTCTTATCCTATTATTCATCATGAACCTTGAAAACTCTTTGGAAGTAAAGCAAAAAGTAGACATTCTCAAGTACCTTATCTTTAGAAGACAAGGAGTATCTATGAGAGCATTAGAAACCGAACTCTGATGGACTTTTCCCAGCAATCAAAACAAGTAGATGGACTCAATGAAGCTGGGATCTTGAAGTCGACAGAAAGAAAAATACCTGACGAGCAATTACCATCAAACCAACCCTATTACCCTTTTTAAAGAACTGAAAGTTTAAGACAAAATTTACTCTCTTTTTGAAAACCATAAAAATCAAATTGCTCAATACTTTTGGTGAGATAAAATTCTGAAAAGCCAATTGAGATCGATCTGATTCTCATTTATGATCAGCTTCAAAAAGAAGAAATCGATAGACTCAAAAATAATATCAGTGAGATTTTTAGAGAGTTTTTGGATAGAAAGTGCATCTATTGTCTTTATGAGTAGTGAAGAACGAGATAAAGAGATATAGGCTTGCTGATAGGTTTGTACTCCAAGTTATGAGATTTTACAACAACATCACAAAAAATAAAGATAGTAATTTTTCTTAAAAAGAAAAACCCCTACCCAAAGCCACAAAAATCCGAATCACAATCATTAACAAGCAAAAATGAACAAACAAAAAGCAAATAAAGACTACAAAAAGCTATCAACAACTCACTTGCAATTCAAATGAAGAGCACTATAGTGAAGTACGAATAACTTAAAAATTCATCCGATCAAAAACAATTTTCAGTTTATTTCTTTTATTTCTCTTCTATGCCTTACGAACAACTTCTTGATGAGATTATGGTCAATACGCTCTCTGCAAAAGAACTCATTGGCTACCCTCAGCAAGAATTTCGTTATGCAGTTTGTCCTTGGGAGCTTGAATTTCATACTACTATTTTTCCTTGCAAGTATTTTTGCTTGCATTTGATCAAGAAAAAGCCGCTCATTTTTACCTCATTCAGGTGGATGATTTGCCTGAATCAGCGATGCTCTATACCGGAAATATCTGACCTCATTTTTGGAAGAAAACGAAACGGATCACATCAAATTCCAGAACTTTTTATTCAGAATCATATTCCGCAAACCGAAGAAAATTATTACCCTTACCTTGATAAACTTTTCTGCTATCTTGAGTAATTAACGTCAACCAAAGGCATTTAGTGCTTTTTGTAAAGAAAGGAGAAAAATAAAAACCTGACTGATCTCTTGAGAAAAACTCCCTCCAAACGGAATATTCACTCCTCGTGATCAGTAATTGCTTCAATCAGCTTCCTACGAATCCTTGCAAAGAAGCCTCTGAACAATTAATCAGCCATATTGTCAAAAAGAAAATGAGTCTTGAAGAACAGAGAGTTTTTCCAGCCTTTTTGACTACTTAGTGAACTCCTTCCTAGAGAAGCTGAAGAAACCGCTTTGGAACAGATAATCAATACCCTGAGAACTCGGACTTGATCCTCAAAAATCAACCTCTTTTTGGTTTATGCTCAGGTAACTTTCCCAGCAAAACAGGATATTTTCAACTCATAAGCTACAAACCATGCACCTCCTCATCTGCTGTGGAACTCCTGGAGAACTCAAAACCGTAAAAACTCAGATCAAAAACCTCAAGCTCAAACAAAAGCTCGCAATCCATTACCTCTGCACAGGGATTGGAAACTACGAAACGATTTTTACTTTGACGAAATTCCTAACTGAACAAGAAGATTCAGATTTTTCCTTGTGAATATTGGGATTTGTGGCTATTGGAATCGTGGAGAACAGCCAGAAAAACTGATCCAGATTGGGAGAATCAAAAACCGAACGACAGAAAAAGAACTCCTCCTCCGCTTTCCCGATCCGCTTCGCCAAGATTGAAAGTATTCGATCTAGCGAAAAAGCCGATTTTGGAAGGCAAAGAAGAATATGGGTTTGGAGAGATGGAAAGCCGAGGGATTGAACTGTTGCGGATAAATTCAGACTCCCTCGTTTATTTTTGAAAAAGTCCCTTTGATCGCGTCGGAGAGGAAACGAAAGCCTTTGATAAAGAAAAGGCTTGCCAGATGCTGCAGGAGAATATTGACTATAAAGCTCTTTTGGAGCAACTTTATCTTTAGCAAAGTAAATATGAAACTTTTGATCGGACCAGAACACACACAAGCAGAAGTTTTTATGCAACAAGCAGCAGAAATCGCACCAAAAGCAAGCTGTGAAAGATCAAAATGCTGATGTATCATCGTGAAAGATGGAGAAATCATCGGGCAAGGCTTCAACTCCCCACCTCAGCACTTAGAATCTCAAAGCAAGATGCCACTGCGATAAAGCACAGTATCATAGAAAAGTTACTGATAAAACCTGCTGTATCCATGCCGAACAAAGAGCCATTCTTGATGCTTTAAAATCTGCTTCAGATCAGCTTCCAGGTTCAGATTTATATTTTATTCGCCTAGATCAAGAAGGAAAATTACTAAAGCTGGAGAGCCGTATTGCACAATTTGTAGCAAAATGGCTTTTGGAAGTAGGGATCAAGAATTTTTCATCTCTGGCATGCGGAAGGGATTGTCGCTTATGATACCGAGGAATATAATATTCTTTCCTACCAATATCAATGAGAATAGTAAAAAGAACCCTAGATGATCCTTAGAATTCAGTTTGAGGACAAAAAGACCCTTTCTGGGGCTAGACAGATCGTGTGAAGAAAAATCCCTCATTATGAGGGGATATGATTATTTTGAAAGAGTCGTTGTCAGCATAATTCAAAAGATTTTCACATTGCTTGAGAGGAAGTTGCTTTTCTTGAGCTTACAATCTTGATACGATCCACAAGTATCGTCTCGCCATTTCCAACACTTTTTCAACTTCCAAGTTCCCTCTTTTTGTAATTCATATTGTGGAACGAGATAATGATGGGTTTGGTTCATAGGTATCGGAAGAAAAATACTGTAGCTTATGATTACTGAATGCTATTCCTCAGAAGAAAAAGCTTCCTGATAATTTTTGATCTTGTAACTGGGGAGGGAGAGTGAAAGATACAAAAAGGTTGCCAATGTGTGTCTCCTAGTTTGAGTATCCAAAAGCTGATGATAATTTATTTTCCCATTTCAGTTCCAATCATATACCTGTCAAAATAAAAATCTCCGATACTAGATTCACTAGGGGAAACCCTGCCAATGATCTAGTGGAACAAAAATGTTCCCAAGTTTCAGTATCTAAACGATATTTAATTTCTTTTTCCTGTTGCAATACCTTAAAAAGTTCGCCTAGGGTAATTTTTGGACTTTCTAATTTTTCTTCCAATCCACTCATCAAGCATTGCTCAACAAACTTTCTTTATACTTTCAGTCTTTTCATGTCTGTTCGCAAGACAACAAAATCTCCTGAAATTGGTTGAGAGTGTTTTCTTTATTCTTAGAAGAACGATACATCTCTGATAAAAGTCATAGTATTTGATCAAATACTTGCAGAGAAGATCATGTTAGATTTCACGAAGTCTCCAATCTTCTCCCTGAAAGTGATTGAATTGTATAAAATTACAATTACTCTCAAATTCTGCATCATGTTCATAGTATATACCTGTAGGTATTTCAGCACAGATGCTTCATCATAAGAAAGCTCAGGATCTGTTCTTGCGAAACTTACTCCAGAAGTAGAGAACTTAAAAATAATAATTCTTTTAGCCATATTATTTAAAGTAAGATTTTAAAATGAATTTATCTAGATTCATAAATTTTTATAATTGTTTATTGTTAATGACCACTTCTGATAACTTTTGCAAAAGCTGTTATACTCTTTTTAGAGTGCTATTGCAACCCCTTATCTAAAAGCATCTAAACTTCTGTAATCCTCACTCATACCCCTATAGTAAAGTCAAAGCAAGCATTCATTCCAGAAAAAGAGGAGAGAAAGACCCTCGGATGACACATAGAACTCAATTTAAGGGTAAACGAGCCCTCGGATGATACTTAGAACTCAGTTTAAGGCAAAAAGACCCTCGGATGACACATAGAACTCAATTTAAAGGGGTAAACGAGCCCTCGATGATACTTAGAACTCAGTTTACAGGCAAAAAGACCTCTTTTCTAGGGACTCTAGAACAGAATTTAAAGGCAAAAAGCCCCCTTTCTGGGAGCTAGGCAGACAATTTAAAGTAAAAAGACTGAATTTAGAAAACAAAAACACTAGACAAGAGTCAGTGTTTCTTTTGACATCTACTTGAACTAGAAAGATTTTTGATTTAACGAAAAAGTTATGCAAAAGCTCTATTCCTCAGATAAGAAGAGATGATTTATAGCCTCTCTCTGAAGCGAGCTTTAGCATTTGAGCCTTTTCTTCACTGCTCACTCTGAGTCTGATTACTTCCTGTCTGACTGATAAAAAGTAATTAGCTCTGCACTGAAGCAATCAATCAGCCTATATCTTCCAACATATGATCTTGATCAATACCTGCTTCCTCACAGAAAACATGAACAGCACCCTGATCTTTATATTCAGGTTCTAAACATTCTGAGATGATAAATGGAATTTTTCCCATTGTGAATAATGTGGAGAATTTGTGTCATGGTTAGTTAGCTACAGAAAGATAAAGTTTTTCATATTGATTTTATAGATGGATTTACAGTCATTATTGTGCAGAGCTATCGTCGTTGATAATCTTGGATTTTTCAGGTCGGTAGATGAGCTTATGAGAACCGTTGAGCTCCTTGATTTCAAATCCTAGAGCAATTAAAAGACTCTCCAACATCTGAGTATCTTAATTTTGTCGGATCTTTTAGCAACTGTTCTATTCTCTTTTCTTGTTTGCTCATCTCCATGCTAAATATAAATGTAGCCACATTTTATATTTTTAACACAAAATACAACTTTTTCACTTTTTCTATCAAAAACACCCCTCTTTTTCCTCCTTGCAAGGCTAAGCAGATACAAGAAACAGCCCTGATCAGATCAAGAAGAAAAATCGATTGTTTTTCTCCTCGGTTTCCGTATGCTCAGGCTTGTTTATATTTCTGCTTGCTATGCTCCGCCATATTCCTGTCCCTCGCTCAAGAAATCTACGACCAGCTCCCTCAAGACCGACAGCTCGGCTTTGATGGGACTTTTGGGCATGGAGGGCATGCAGAGTTTTTCCTTAGCTCACGAAGAGCAAAAAGAAACGTTGAAAAGCTCAACATCATCGGAACGGACATTGATCAGCAGATGATCCAGAAAGCCACTGAACTCACGAAAACTACGCTCATCAGATCCAGATTCTCCATAGTTCTTATGCGAAGATTCAGAACATAAGTCAAAAATCTGACTTTTTGATTATGAACTGCTTTGATCTTGGAGTGAATCTTGAACATTTCAAGGATGGAAGCTGCATGATTTTCTATCAAGACCGATGCTCCGCTAGACATGAGATTTGACCAGGAAAAAGAATCCGACCACCGCGAAAGATCGGCTCCAAAAGACCAAAGCTGAAACCATTGAACAAGCTCTCCAAAGCTACGGCGACTTCTCTCCCAAAACTGCTGAATGGATCACGAAACTTATCTGTGAACAAAGAAAAATCTGAATTTTCAACGACCCTTCAGCTCAAAGACTTTCTAACCACTCATCATTTCAATCAGAAAAAGATTGCAGTCATTTTTCAGGTCATTAGGATTATGGTCAATCGTGAACTTGAACAGTTAGAGCAGTTTTTAAAAGACTTTCTCAAACTTTGAAAAAGGGTTGAAGATGCTTGATTATTACCTATCATAGTATTGAAGACAGAATCAGCAAAAACGCCTTCAAAGCACTAGCAGAAAGCTGATCCTTCCAGCTCGTAAACAAAAAGTGATCGTTCCTCACTACACCGAAGTCCAGAGAAACAAAGCTGCCAGAAGTGCAAAACTCTAGAATTATTGAAAAAGTATAGCTCAATAATCTTTAGTACCTTTTCCTTTTCCATGCCAGATACTCCTCTTCAAACCACACAGCATAAGATCAAAACCTTTTGCCTATCAATCCATAAAATCTTTCCATAAATCCTATACCAGTTTCCTAGCAAAATATAGGAATAGAGAAGAAATGCGAGATTTTATCAAAAATCGGGACTTTATTCTGACTTTTCTTACTTTTTGGAGGATTGTTTATGTACTATATCAATCTTTGCTTCAACAAGAGGATACTTTTATGAGGCTTGCAAACCAAAAAAATTACAAGCAACAAAAAGCGAAAAAGTGACATCGTAAAACTAGAAATTATCAGAAAAGAGAAAAATCGAGATAATTTACACACCCCAAAAAAGCACTGAATCTCCAGAAAAATCTCCTTGTCATAGAAGTCCCTGATCTCAGTGGAACACAGACAAAAATTAGAGCCGCCATCTTTACTTGAAAAGCTTTCTCATAATTTTATACTAAAAGGAAGCTTTTTATTTTTGTCAAGAGATGAAAACTGAACTTCCAATTCAGAATAAAAAGTCCTCATTCTAGGAAATCGATCCTACAAAAAAACCTAGGTGATGAACTCATTTTACTTGGGACCATCCGTCTTTGCAGAAGCAAAAGGAAATCAGGTTATTGTCTCTGCCTCATCATCCTGAATGGCTCAAATCATTCTTCTCTCAGTTCGCTGATCTGGAAACAATTAGCTTTATTCACGAGGTTTCCCAAGGGAAATTCGTTCAGCTTTTTCGCTATTTCTTTTCTAAAAAATCAAAGAACTCTGAAGTTATCGCTGAGTAGACGCTGTAATCATCGGAGGGGAGAAATCTGACCGAAGAAAGCAAAAACGCCTATCGATACCGAAATTTTGGCTTGTTGCCACTCCTCTGAAAACTCAAGAAACTCCCAATCTATCTCATGGGAGGCATACAAATCCTCAAAGAAAAATGAAATCTGATCCTTTTTCGCTGGTTACTTTCCAAGACCAAGGAATTTTTGCTCGTGATGAGGAATCTGTTCAGGAACTCAAAGCTTTGGGATATCAAAAAGCAGAGTTTTTATGGACACGAGTTATTTTTGCCTATCCTCGAAAAAAGAAATATTCCTCAAGAGACCAAAACCGTTTTTGATCAATCTTAATAAGAATGGAGAACAGTTTTTCGAAGAACTGATCAAAGAATGCGAAACGCTAATCGCTACTGGATTTCAGATCAAATACATCCCTGTAAGTAAAGGAGAAAGTGCAGTATACAACGATCTTTTGTATAAAGAAAAATTAGAAACCAGTCTTTGAATCAAGTTAGCAACCCTTGATTGGGAAACAGATTTCAGGCTTTTTGTACAAGAAATCGCTAATGCAGAACTTATAGTGACTGCAAGGCTTCATCTTTTTCTAATCAGTTCTTTCATTAGAACAAAAGTGAAAGTCTTCCCTTATCAAAAAGAAAATTTTTAAAAATGCAGAAAGTTATTGAAAAATTGAATACCAAAGCGAAATAATTTATTCCTCTAACGATAAATGAAAAAATAATATGAATTTTTCCTCATAAGTTTTCTTGTATGATGTGCTCCTTTACAAAAAAGAATAGACTCCTCCTGAGTGCAAAAAGAAGAACAACCTTTTAGATTTGAAGCAATTTCTGAAGCTTTTGATGAGTCAGAACTCATGGATCACTTTATTCCTTCCGATACAGAATTTGTTGACAAAGAAAAAGTGAGCATTACAAGTAAGTGGACAGCTCCATACGACAAAGGATTTCACACATCTCAATACTCAAAATATTAGCTTTCGTTCCTATCGTCCTTATCAAGCACCTTTTACTTTCGTAGATACAAATCAAGGATGGAAACCAACCATTATTGAGAATATCCATGAGGTAAAGGAAATCCGCTCTAATACTGGAGTTTCTGCATTTATTCTGAGTTTTGAGAAAGAAGAACAAAATCCTCTTTCATGATCATTCAATGATAAAGAAGATCCACTCAAAAATGCTTTATTATCAAGGGAAATATTATAAGCTTCTCCATGATTTCTGGCTAAAAGAAGAAGCAAATCCGAAAGTTTGAATGGAGATCTCTGGCATTTAGAGATTCAAGAACATCAAGATAAAATCAAAAATATCTTGTCATGAAAAATCAGAAACAAATCTGATCTTTTTCTCTTTACCAGGAGCATGAAGTATGGTAAAATCCTTCCAAGTAGATGATCAATGACGATGGATTACTTATCAAAAACAGAAAAACTTGTTGGAGAAAAATAATTTCAAACGAAAAAGAGGCTTTTGAACTTAATGGAGAAGATTTATTGAAAAACTAATAAACGAAGAAATAGTTATGGACTCAATACGATTAACGATCAGATCTTCTTCAAAGACCAAAAAGGGAAATATTGGTTATCAGCTATGAAACAAGAGATATCCTACTGAATTTGAAGATATTATTGACGAGGGATGTTGTGCTACCCTCAAAAGTTATTGTAACTTCATCTGGAAAAAAATCCGATTTGTTGCGATGGGAAACTACAAGAATTTGAAGGAATACTCAAATAAAAATGCTATTAAACCACGAGAAAAAGCAAATTCTTGCATTTCGTAGTCAAAAAGCTTCACTCTTTCCCACTATTCAGCTTTTTATCTCTTTATTATGACGATGTTTGATGGATGATGAGCTTTAATAAAAGCTAAGTCAAGTACTCTTTTATGCACTAATAAGTTTCTGAGTTTCTCTTCTCCTCTATCCTAGCTATATCAAACTCTTACAAAAATTAAAAAGCAGGAAAAACTATCCGTGAAAATACTGCAACAGGAGAAAAAATCTGAAATCTTCAGCAAACTTCATGCCCACAAACAAGGGACTCCTACGATGTGATGAGGAATGTTTTTGATCGTAATGTTAGTTATGGTAATTGGATCCTTTTTGCTTTCAGCATTTTTGGCTGGATTGAAAATTCACTCTGGAATGCAAGAGAATCCTACATCATTCTATTCTGATTTTTCAGTATGGGATTAATAGGTTTGATTGATGACTTTCTCAATATCAAAAATTATGGGAAAGTAAAAGGACTCAGTGCCAGAGCAAAAACTTATTGGAATGTTCATCTTCTCTGCTTGGATTTCTTATCGGTTTTATGTGAAACTCGAATTGATTATATTAACCTTCGACCAATCGCAGGGAAAAAAATCGAAGTCTGAATTTTTATTTCCAATACTTACCTTTATTGCTACCATCGCGGTTGTCAATGCCATCAATATTACTGATGGACTCGATGGACTCGCAGGAGGACTCATGGCAATGATTTTAGTAAAGCCTTGCCTTAGTAACCTTTCTCAATGGAACCTATATTGCAACTACCGTTGTAGGAATTTTTAGTTGCGGTATTATTAGCATTCCTTTTCACAATATCAATCCTGCCAAAATTTTTATGGGAGATAGTGGAGCCTTTGCACTTGGAGGACTGGTCGCTTCACTAATTTATCTCCTCAATATGAGATTCTGAATTTTAATTCCTTTCTTGATCATCTTTGGAATCTTCATCATAGAAATCTGCTCGAGCTTCCTCCAAATCTTCTGGAAAAAGCCCTCAAAAAGAAAGCTTTTTGCTGTTGCACCTTTTCATCACCTTCTCGAGTACGAAGGACAAAAAGAAACCACGATCGTAATGAAATTTCGACTCATCCAAGGTATTCTTTTCTATTGCAGGAATCTTACTGATTCTTATAGAATATATCTTGATGAAAAATGGAAATCTTTAAAGGGGGACCCTATTTAAACAAAAAGACGATTAATAATATCCTATTTTTGAAAATAAAAAGCTAGGAAATAGTCCTAGACAAAAAGAAAAATCAATTAAATAACTAATGAAAAAACTCTCCATAAATATTCAGACAAATATTCTTTTGCAGAAAAACCCTCTGGCAAGATACTCATATCTAGACAAGGGAGGTTAACATCGTGAATAATACCATTCTTCTCATCAATGAGATGTGCATGCAATCCAATATTTGCTTCATAATACATTTTCCCTCAAGAATCAACACCTCTTTTGAGATCTCCTGTCTCTAGCAATTCCTGAATATTCTATAAACAGTAGAAAGTCAGACCTTAGGAAAATAGGTTTTTCAACTCAGAAAAAATCTGATCTGTATTCAAATGATGATGATTACAGATTTTTGAGAATAGTTTTTCTTATAGGTATGAACTTTCGCCATCAGAACTCATTAAAAATAAAAATAGGGAGAATATATTTTTGTAAAAAGTCAAGAAACTACTTCTAAAAACTATTATTAAAAAACAAAAAAATAACCCATAAATATTTAGAAAAACAAAAACTGATAAAACTATATACTAACTCTCACAAGAAATTTTCATTAAAAGAGAAGTTGTCATAGCTACAGCAAACGAATCATATCTACTTGACATTATAAATTAAATAAATAATACAAAACAGTAATAAAAATAACTTAAAAATATAAAATGGAACCAATTATTTCAATTATCACACTAAGTGTGACACGTATATTAGCCGCCATAATATATTGGCTATTAATGGACGATCTCATAAAGGGAGATCGTGTGCTTGAAAAAGCGCTAAAAAGTATCAGTACCACTATTTCTTCTAGTTACAATACCGAATTACTGGTTTTAATGATCTTTTTCAGGATCCCATATACCAAGCAATCTTGTATACAAGTTGCTTATGGGCAATAGTTGGATTATTAGTACTTTTTGCAATTTTTAGAAAAATGCAAGGAAAAATACTAATATCAATTTACTTCAGTAGGGATATACTGGAAGTTTTTCACTTTTCTCTTGTAAAACCCTTTCACTTACCTATAAAAACGGGTAAGTTTATTTTTGAAAAAGAAGCTATGGCAACAAATCTAGAGCGTATGAATGAACTCCTTGATTTTTGGATGAAGATAAGACTTTCCAGAGATCTATTGATGAAAGAGCAGAGGCAATGAGCTATAAATTCTTTTGATGGTCCTCCTTTTGCGAGTGGAAGTCCACACATATGGGCATCTTTTTGGCAGGGAGTATCAAGGATGTAATCCCAAGATACAGAACAATGAGAGGTTACAAGGTAAAGAGAAAGCGAGGTTGGGACTGTCATGGTCTCCTATAGAAAAAGGCAGTAGAAAAGGCACTTTGAATTGATGGGAAAAAAGATATTGAAGATAAAATCTGAATTGAAACCTTTGTAGAAAAGTGTAGAGCTTATGTAAATCAAACGAACGCTGATTGAAGCGGTTTTGTGGATCATACTGGACGCTGGGCTGATATTGAGAACCCTTATTTCACGATGGATTTGGATTTTTATGGAAAAGCGTGATCCGGTGTTTCTCTAGCATTTATAATCAAAATAAGGTCTATAAAGGATTTAAGGTGCAGGGATACTGCCCAAGCTGTGCAACTCCGCTTGCTAACAATGAAATCTCTGATGGTTACGAAGACAAGCAAGATATGGCAATCACCATCAAGTTTGCTCATCAAGCTCCAAAAAGTAGTGCATACGAAGCTTCTGAAGATGGTTTTTATTGATGTGGTGGCAGGAGTGATCAGAGATGGCGAGGGTCGCTATGCGATGATTCATCACATGAAGGAGAATCTCTGGTTTTTCCTGGTGGAAAAGTTGAAAAAGGGAGAAACTCAAGAGCAAGCGCTTGTGAGAGAACTTCAAGAAGAGGTTGGAATTAGCGTTCAAGACCAGAATTTTCTCGGAGCGATCAAAATCATTCATCTCGGGAAACCTTATAGAGTCCATTGGTTTGAGGTGACAACGAGTGATACGCCAAGCGTTCAGGAAAGCGAGAAGCACAATGCACTCGTTTGGGTAAAAGAAGAAAAGTCTGAAAAACAGCCTCGGATTTGCCCTTAATATCAACGGAACGATTATTGATGATGAAAAGGAACTTACGCATGATTTCATTGATTTTTCATCTTTTCAAAAAGGTTTTGGATCCTGGAGGATAAAAGGCTTGATTGAGGGGAAATTCAACTTCCTCGCTTGGACGACGACGCCTTGGACTTTGCCGAGCAATATGTTTCTCGCGGTCGGAGCTGAGATTGACTATGTGACTGTTTACGATCCTGAGAGCCAAGAATACTATGTTATGGCAGAAAAACCTTTTGAAAAATACTACAAATCCCCAGAACAATACAAATTTATCTACAAACAAAAAGGAAAAGAGCTTAAAAATCTGACTTATCAACCGCTCTTTGACTACATTCCAAATTCCAAGATTCCAACTGAATATAAGAGTCAGTTTTTCCAAATTTTGAACGGAGATTTCGTAAGTACTGAGGATGGAACCGGAATCGTGCATATCGCACCGACCTTTGGAGAAATAGACTTTATGGCGGTAGCGGAACTTCTCGGTGAACAGCATGCTTTGGAGTGGCTCTTTATGCCAGTTGATGAGTATGGTTGCTTTTGATGAACAAGTGCCTGATTATCAAGGAATGAAAGTCTTTGATGCCAATAAGCTCGTGATGGACGAACTCAAAGCGAGAAAGGTGACCGTGAAAGCGGAATCCATAACCCACTCCTACCCTCACTGCCGAAGGTGCCATTCTCCATTGATCTACAAGGCAATGTCAAGCTGGTTTATCAAGGAGAAGGAAAATGAACGCTCAGACCTACCAACAAAGCTGAGCAAATCAATTTCGTGCCTGAGACCGTAAAAAAACAGATTCGTGAATGGACTTCAGCAGGCTCCTGACTGGAATATCGCGAGAAATAGATACCGAGGTTCTCCTTTGCCGATTTGGCAGAATGTGGAAGATCCTGAAGATCGCTTCTCACTTGGGACGCTAGATGAACTCTATCATCTCACAAAAACAGGATCAAAAATCTGACCAAAAACCTCTTTATCCGCCACGGAAGGACTGATTTTAACGATGAGAAAAAGTTTGATGGACTTGGAGTTTCTGTTTTGACTTCAGAAGGACAAACACAAGCCAATACACTTGTTGAGAAGCTTGCAAAGCTAAAAGAAGAAAAAGCCGATCTCGTTTTTCGTAGTTTCTCCTCTTCCAAGAGCGTGGGAAACCCTGAAACCAAGTCTGATTTCTTTCTTTGATGAAACTCTTGTTGCTGACTGTGAAAAATACTTTGAAATCGTAAAAGAGCTATCAAGAAGCTTTTCAAGAACGGGAATTTGCTTGAAATCGTGCAGGGAAATAATGAGCAAAAATGTTTTTCCAGCTTCACGAGCAGATTTTCGTGGATTGGAGGATGACCGATCATCTTTCTTTTGCAGACCAAGGGAAAGTTCAGCCTGCGTGATCTTTTTGAACTGGCAAGATGCGAGCAAACCGATCGGAATTGATGGTGAAACGACCGAAACGATGTTTGCGAGAGTAAAAATGCCGTGCAGCATTGGAATGCAAAGTTTGCTACAAAAACGCTTATCTACACTTCTCACAACGATACGATTGCGATGGCGAGAAAGGCTTTCCGCAACTTTGATTATGCGAGCAAGAGAAAGCAATTCTTGACTAAAAAAACGGAGAAATTCAGACTCATTACCGAGATAATGCGAGAAATACCGAAGTGGATCTTCATAAACCGTATGTAGATTCTTACTGGGGAATCAGAGAAGGTAAGACCTACAAGAGAATCCCTGAAGTGATGGATTGCTGGTTTGAATCAGGTTCTATGCCGTTTGGGCAGGATCACTATTTAGGAGAAAAAACTACTGAACTTACTTATCCAGCAGACTTTATCGCAGAAGGACTTGATCAAACGAGAGGTTGGTTCCGTCTCTCCATGTTGCAGGACACGCAATCAAGGGAGAAAAATGCCTTCAAAAATGTGATCGTAAATGGACTAATTCTCGCAGAAGATGGGAAGAAAAATGGCGAAAAGTCTGAAGAATTATCCAGATCCCTAGAGGACTCATTGAAAAACGAGGAGGAGATGCTTTCAGACTCTATACTTTGAGTGCTCCTGTTGTAAGGGCTGAACCAATGAGATTCGCTGAAAAAGGGAGTAGAACAATGCTTCAAAGGATTTCAATATTCCACTAGAAAAATGTCTTCAAGTTCTTTGAAACCTATGCGAAAATTGATAAGCGAAAGAGTGATGGAACTGAGGTTTTCTTTTGATAGAGGCATGCAAAAAGCTGAAGGACAAGGCATGAATGATCCACTTACTGCAGAAGGGAAAGCTGAACTTGAAAGTCAAGAAACGAGAGAAAAATCATCAGACTTAATCCTGATATTATCGTTCATACGCCATTTTTGAGAACGAAAGCCACTGCCGAATATGTCCAGCAAACCATCAAAACCCTTACAGGAAGAGAAATCCCGCTTCAGTGATCAATCCGCTTGGCGATGACAATGCAAAAATCCTATATGAAAGCTCTCATGATGACCTTTTGAAAGAGCATCAAGGGAAAAGAATTTTGATCGTTGGTCATGCCTATACTTTAAGAACTATCCGAGAGATCCTTTATGAAAACTATCTTGAAGATTATGCTTATACCGAAGTTCAAAGACAAGAAGGACTCAAGCAGCTGAAGTCGTTAAACTTCCAACCTATCAGATTGCAAATGAGCTTGATAAGTGGATTCTCGCAGAACTTCATCAGACTTTGAAGCTTGTGAGACCACTCACCTTGAGGCTTGTGAACTTGATGCTGCCCTCAAAAAGCGGGATGGACTTTATTGGAGAAAGCTTACCAACTGGTATCTTAGAAGAAGCAGGAGAAGATTCCGAGGAAGCGAGATGACAACTGATAAACATTCAGCATATGCTACTCTCTTTTGAGGTCTTGAGCACCTATCTCCAGATGATGGCTCCATTTACGCCGTTTATCACTGAGGAACTTTGGCAGAAACTTCGGACTTTTTGTCGCTGGTAAAGAAGGAGAAAAAGCTGAATCGCTCCACCTTGCTTATTGGCCATTTGCGAGTGAGAAATACATTGGATCAGCAGCTTATGGAAGAAATCACAACCGTGAGAAAAAGCGTGATCAAGCTTGCCCTCTTCATCAGATCAAAGAATAAAAATCGCGGTAAAAGCAACCGCTACAAAAAAACTTGGATTAAAAACTATAACATCCCACGATAAAAAAATCTCCTTGATTAGAAAAATTTAAGGTGTCAAAAAACCATTAACATCACAAATTTTTCTATCTGGCAAGCGAGATTTTTCTAATCTAGTATCTGACTTTATAATGTTTCTAAGTATAATGATAGCGTATTGATTATTTTTAGTCTCACATCCGCATTATGATAAAAAGTTTAAATACAAAAATAAAAGACTCTTATAAAACATGACAGAAAAAATAGACGACTCAAAAAGTCATTTTTTTCTTAGTGGAGGTCTCTTTTTCTACTTTTTCAGATGTCAGGAGTAATTGCAGCAGGAGGGAATACTGAAGCACAAATAATGACAGAACAACTTGTTTCTTGGAACAACTTTCTCCAAGTACTATCAGTATCGCCTATGTTATTTTGCGACCGCTCATTGCACTTGCAGGACTCTTGATGGACAACCAGCTGATCTATGGTTCATTCCATGCATCTTGATACTGCACTCTGGAAAATCTGGCAAATTGTCAGAACCTTTGCCAATTACGCTTTTAGGACTAATAGTCTGAATTTTTAATCTATAATCTCTCACCAGAAAGAAAAATCTGATCCGTGCTGAAGGGGATCGATAAACCCCAAGATCTCATCAAAAACACTAATTGCCAGTATTTTGATACAAGCAAGTTGGTTTATTCTCATGGCAGCTGTAGATCTTTCTACCATTTTAACCTATACCGTTGGAGCAATCTCCAACGACACTAGTAGGAAATAGCGATATGAGACAGGCTATGGATTCTCGCATTCTGGGGAATGAACACCTTTCTCAATCTCTGAGATGAAGGGATCCAAAAAGATAAAACAAGCGATGAGAGCTATTGTAACCTATTGGAATACCAAACAATGAAAAATCTGAAAAATATATCGCTCCTTGTAGAACTGTGGAAGTTGGCTCTGGGAAAGAAGGACAAAAAGCTTCATTATAGGAAGAAAATTTGCAACACTTATCTGATGAAACGAAAAACTCCGCTTCAAATGGAAAAATGATATTGTGTTTATTATGGCTCTCTTTATTTCTTTTTCAGAACTCAATCTCGGCAAAGAAGAAAGCTTCTCTCAAAAATGCAAACCTTTGAGTCTGATGTCAGTAGTGAAGCAGAAAAGAAATACACTAGTAAAAAGCTGGGATGATTTACTCCCATTACCCCATGAAAAATTAAAGCGGAATGATCTAATATTTGAGGAAATACGACCATATGAAAAACGAATTATACAAGTTCTTCTAACGGATGTAATGTTTTCTGAGTTGTTTCCCAGATAAGGAGGAAAATTTCAATGTCTATATAATAATACAGAACTTTCTATTTCAAATATTATTAGCAAGGCAAAAAGCGATGACTGGACCTTTTTACCTCGCTCTATACGAGCATGCTAAATTTCTCTAGTCTCGACAAGCAATTTGGGAATATGGCAAAAATTTTATTGTAGCTTTAATTAATGCAGGATTTGCAATATTATTACTTCTTCCTCTTGTTGCTCTTGTTGCCGTTTTATTCGCAAGAATTGAATTTTACGATTGGCTATAGCACTTTCACCCTTTATTGTTCTTATCCGTATTTTTGATAAGTTATTTCCAAAGGATATTCTACCGAAATACATCGCTCTGGATGAACTCATCAAAAACTACTTGTAGCACCTGTCTTAATTTCATTTGCAGTCAGTCTTTCTCTTATTTTTATGACAGCCTTAAAAAGCTCTCTGAAATACAAACGTAGGACTTGACGAAGAAAATGGAAACACAAACTCATCGTCAGAGAAATTTCAGGCATGGATATTGATGATAACGGAAATCTTAGTTTTCTCGGATTTATCAAAATTAAATTTGATAACGCATTAATTAATTTCTCTTGGTTCTTAACAATGATTTTTGGAATTTGAGTAACTCGATTCTTGCTTTTCTGGGCAATCAAACAAACAAAAATAGGAGAAAGCATTGGCTCAAGTCTTCAAAAATTCTGAGAGAATACCTTATGAACTCTACCAATTATTCCTATCGGAGAGAATGAGTCGGATTTAACGCAGTTAAAACTCTGGCAAATGATCCTGATAAACTTACTGAGTTTTAATCATGGAAGTTGATCAGGCAAATAGGGTAAGTGCTTTGTTTGACAAAGACAAAAAGAGAAGAATTACAAGCAAAAATCTAACTTCAACATTCTTTAATCACACCAGAGAGTTCTCCAGTAGAACACTTCAATATTGATACTAATAATCTTGCTGGAGAATTGAGCACTTTTGAAAGAATAGATACAGATAGAAAAAGCTCATTTTTAGCAAAACCTCATGAAGTCTACAAAAATGCAAGACTGAGCAAATAGAATACGAAAAAGATCAATTAAATAAAGCAGAAAATGCACAATGAGATCCAGAGAACCCACAAACTGACGCTGGAAAAAGCAAAAGAAGCATTAAATAACATTCTTAGTAACTCCAGTATTCAAGAGATAAAACAATAAATAATTGGAAATTAAAAGATATAAAAATAGGAACCTCAACATATAAAAATCGAAAATAATCAATTAACAATAAAATCTTAATCATTTATCAACTATACTCTTCATGATTCGACACAAGATCACAAAATCAAAAATCTGAATCTTATTTATAGTAGGACTTGTTTTCTTTGTAAATCAGACTCTTTGCAGCAAAACTCTTGTGATCCTGAATCCATAGCAGGAATTACCTATATAAAAATGCCCTTATGCGAATTTGAGACATTGCCTCATGGATGTGGATACTCCTTGAAATTTAGCAGGAAAATTAATGACAAACACATTGATCTATGGAGAATTTATGAATTTTGATACCTTTTCTGGAAAATCTGGCAAATCTCGAGAACATTTGCTAATTATACCATCTGATTTATTTTTCTATATCATATTCTAAAAATATCTTCTTATCCCATCTGCAAAAACCAAATCTCCTACAGGAATGGCATTAAAGATCTCCTTATTACCTCTGTACTTATTCAAGCAAGCTGGTTTCTAGTAATGGCAACCATAGATATTTCTACTATCAGTCTTGCAACAATATCATCACTCCCTCTCAAGTAATATCCGATAGTCAACAACACCTTCAAAATGAATTTATTACTGAAATGAAAAATCAAATTATCGGTAACGCGCTTAACAAAAACCCAAAGCAACATATATCAATAGTTTTGCTGATAGATTTTATACATTAAGAAAAAGAGCATGGATGGGAAAGTATTGATATTGATCAAAACTCTCTACAAAAATCAGCGAAGAAAAATCTTGTAGATGCAATCCTCCCTAAACCAGATACCCTTGCCGGACCATTAACCCATATGTGATTTACCGTATTCAAGACTCATAATTTTTGAGAGAATATAACATCAAAGAAGCTAACTGTATAGAAGCTCTTACTAAAAACAATCATAAGTCTTATTTTTGGATGCATGAATGATTAGTCTTATGCTTTTTTCACTAGCAATTTTAGTTAATATTCTAATTGTTAGAGCTTTGTATCTCTGGATATTTTATAGCCCTTAGCCCAATTATCATCTTACTAGGTACTAAGCTGTTAGATATCGGAAAAGTTAGTTCTTTTTCTAGATCGGATTCTAAAACTGATTTTTCAACCCGTACTCTTCGGACTATGGATCAGTATTATGTTTTTATTTGTTGTAGTTGTTCAAGGATTCTTCCACGCCCAAAAATGAAAGGGTAAACTTTTGATAATGGAAGCATAACAATAAAAGAAAAATTCACAAGTTACAGAATCATTATTCCTCAGAACTAAGCATTGGAGAAAATGCCAAGTTTTTGTTACCCAAGGAGCAAAATCTCTCTGAGATATACTACTCTGAATATTGACTCTCGCTATGATGCGATATTTTATCGTTAGCAATTACCTCTAAAACAGGCATCAGTGGATTAGACTCTTTTCACAAAAACATAAGCTGATTAATGGAAACAGCAGCATGAAATATAGGAGTAATTCCGACCCTGTAGGTCAAATCGGGTTTAAGCAAGTTTGGGATACTAATACAGACAGTAGTCCTATTTTGAACAGCTGGAAAAATACTCTAGGAATCCAAACTTCAAAAAGCAAATTCTGAACAAGTCGAGAGTGTCCAAAAAGTTCCTTGGTGCAAATAATCAATGAATAAAAACCAATTAGAAAATGATCAAGCTAGCAACCTTTCTAAAAACAACACAAACTAGTATCTTGAGAAAGGAATTTTGTAAACACAATAAGTACCATCAAAACAAGAAACAGAGGAAATCAAATTTACAGAGATTAAACCTCATATTATAAACTGGATTGACAATGGGAAAGATAAGGAAGCAGAACTTACTATTTATGAAGCAACTATACTTTGGTCTAAAAATAACGGAAAGACGATACTGAAACAGATCTGAAAGTGTCTTCAATACCCCAGGAGTTGCTCAGAATTTTTATACCAAGGTACTTTGATGAGAAGGAGAAGTTCATAGCTACAATGATCTAAATTCAATTCGTGGAGAAGTAAAATAAAATCTAGAAAACCAGAAAAAGCTAAAACAAACTTATGATTGCAATTCCTTACTTAATCCCTATAATCTTCAATCAGATTTTTACGGATTGAAAAACATGCTCTAGAAGTAATATGCGTATGATTGCCTTTAGATTTTGAAACAACTGGGCTAGAAATAAATACCGATGAACCGATTCAAATTGGAATTGTAGAATTTGAATACTGAAGGAGCAATTATTGGCTGATTTCAGTCCTTAATCGTCCAGAAAAAGCCACTCAAAGAACTAAAAAAGTATCGTTAGTTTTATAACCGCTTTCATGGAGAAGCTCGAAACTGCCCTAACCTGTTGAAATAGAACAAGAAATCATAGAAATTTCTTTGACGATCAAACAATCAATATCGGACATAATATCGGATTTGATCTAGAGTTCCTCAAAAATCCCAACCTCAAATGGAAAGTTGAAATAGATACTTTTTCGCCCAGCTCAAAAGTTTAATTCATTATGCTCCCAGTTATGCACTAGAAATCCTCTGAAACTTTAGGGCAGAAGCTAAAATCCAGCATATTCTCAACTTTCTAGATTAATCTCGGTAATGATGCAGTCATGATGCTGACCCAAGCTCAGTATTGCTCTTTTTGGGTACTCTCATACAAAGGGTTAAACTACTAACCGAAAAATATCCGATAGTGCAAGAAATCATCAGCCAAAGTGAAGGAAGTTTTGCATAACCTCCAGAAAAACAAAAGATTCAGAATTTAGTTTTACCTCCTCTTAAAAAGATTACAGCCCTCACACTCCAAATGATTGTTGGAGATTATCCTTTTGTCTGGCAGATGATAGAAATAACATTTCAGGTTAAAAACCTAGAATTCACTTCTGTCTTCACTTTGTAAAATCTAATAAACAGACGATTTTCGCATTCTCTAATCGTTCAAAACTTGATATTGCACATATTAAATGACTTATGAATCAAAAACCCTCTGATTCGTCAAAGCAAAGAACAAACACTGAATACTGAAGCCTTACAAGCATTTATCACAAAGGAAAATTTGAAGAATCAGAGTCTGCACTTTTTACTGAAATATACATTTAGAACAAGGACTCGGGGTACTTGATCTAAAACAGCAAAGGAGATTATGAATGCTACACTGCCCTCAAAGATCAAAGGACTAATATAAACATCCAATTATTTTAGCAACTCATGGGGGACTCACTCTTGGGAACAAAAAGAAAAATATCAGGACTATAGTATCGCATCGATCAGAATGGCGATATAAAAGCTTACAACTTTTATCTTTTCTCGCCCCTACGATCTAAAACTACACCCTGAATTATCTTGATATGCTCAGTTACAAATATCGTTTAGAAAACGAGCTTTTCGTGGCGAAAAGTGAAAAAGAAAAATCTGACTGATTTTGAAACCTTCAAAACAATTTTTCACGGTGTTGGGATTCTGGACAAGAAACAAAAACTTTTTACCAATACGGGAAGCTACAACTCAACCTTAGAACTCCTAAAGGGAACCTCGCAGTTTTACCAGACAAATAAGCTTCTTTGAAAAGTTTGATGACCGAAAGTAAAGCTAGAAAATTTTCCATCCTGAGAATTTTTCAAAGCATCCGAAAAGCAAATTAAACACATGCAAACTATTTTTGTGAAGGAAAGATGATTGTAGAGAAAAAGATGTATAGTAAATCGTGGATTTTACTTTTGTGTTTATTCTGAAAGAGGTAAAATTTACCAACTGAGATGAATTCTTGGAGACCATGGCAGGACATCGTGTCAGTTTTCCCTTTCCCATTCTGATGGAAGTTTACTCCTTTACTCACCCTGAGCCAAAAGAAAAGCAATACAAGATCAAAAATTATTCACCCTCAGTAAACCGACTTCGGTTATCCAAGCACTACCGATTTTGAGAGCTTAACTAATCCCTAATGGGGATAATTTTCATCCTTTCTGTGAAAAAGAGGAAAGTAAAATCTTTTGAAATGATGATTGAAAAAGGAATAAAATCAGAATTTTACTAGAGAGAACATTCAGTGTGTAGTGGGAAAAACCCTAAAGTCAAACAACAAGGAAATAAAATATTTATCGGAGGCTACAATGCTTCTAACTTTTCGTTGAGAAAATTGTACTTTCAAATGATTATATATAATAGTAAGTGAAATCAGCAAGATTTTGATTTTTAATGATATTTTTGCGATATGGACAGGTAATTTTTAATTTCACGATATCATGACCCTGAAACTCTTTTCGGTCAACGATTCTAGGTGGCTTTTAGTCCGGAGTAAAAGAGGTTTGAGAACCTGCAACAATGATCTCAGATAGATTATCTCTGCAGAAGAAACAAAAACCTGATCACCAAAGGCAGAATGGAAACATACCTCAGATCCGCTAATCTCTTCTTTGTAGAAAATCAAATACTCTGTGATACTCGTTTGACAGGGAGTTATTAGCGATCAAGAAAAACTTTCGCATGCCACTCAATATATTGGAAATTATTCAATTTTAGACTCAGCATTTAATAAAATGAGCTGATATTAAACGAAGTTTTCAAAACCGATTATCAACGAGAGGGAAAAAGAAGAGGTGTAACCTGGAAGAGAATTACAATGAACCCTGCTTCATGGGAGATCCGAGCGAATTTTGGGGAGTTTTGACCATGAATTTGGACACACGTAGATCTCGGAGTATTATATGGAAATAGTGAAAGATACGGGAACTATACTGGAATTTGGTAAAGTTAAACTTGCTATTGATGACCCATCTCTTTGAGTATTGTAAATATTCACGACTATCCGAAAATACCAGAAATCAATCTGTGAAAAAGGACTTCTGTAGCGGATATGGAATGACGAACCCTTTTGAAGATTTCGCAGAATGTCATAACTCTATCTGAACAACAAGAACCTTTTTCAAAAACAATGGCATCAGAAACTCAAGTAATGAAAAATAAATACAATGCAAATCTTTTGGGAACCAAGCTTTACAAGAAGGAAATCAAGAACTCCTATATACTGAACGGAGACCACGACACCACAGTATTATAAAATATGAATTTTCATAGAAAAACTAAAATCTTTTGTTTTCTCCTCATAAACATTGCTATACCCGTTAGTTTTCATTTTATCTATAATGCAAACCCACTCATTACCATTGGACTAGAACCATCTCAAACTTCTAGTGAGAGCAAAATGTTTTGTCGCTGTAAAACGATCAAAACCCAGAACATAATAGTTACCAATACGAATATTCTGTCCGGTGTGTACCTGACAACCTGAGCCTTGCACAGCTCAGTGCAGAAGTCGTAGAAAAGGCTTACCCTTTGGGAAAAGCGCTAAACTGCCGTTTTAATACCCTGCTCTCGCTTTTGATAGGAAACCCTATTTATTCCTGATCTTCCGATGGGCTACCAGATTACCCAGCTTTATAGCTCGATCAATGTTGATGGACAAGTCGCATTCTTCCTGATAATTATGAACAAGAGTTCGAATCACTGATGCATACTTGAGAGGCGATACTCGCAAAATCCCTTCAACAAGGGGGAGCATGCTTTTAGACTCAATCGTGCGGGGACACTTTGACTGAAATCCTGACTGGACCCGATTTTACGAGTGCTGAAGAAGCGGTAGAATTTTGGCCAAAGAAACCAGAGAATCGCTAAAACGAAAACCAGCTTTCTGATGCCGATATGGAGAAAGGGCAGATGAGAGTTGATGTAAACATCTCTATCAGAAAAGAAAAACTGATCCTCTCGGAAACCAGAGTTGAACTCACATCAACTCCTTTTCTGCGATCAAAAGGGCGATTGACGCTCGAAGTGGTCCGCCAGTTAGCCTCAAGTCGAGAATCAGGAGAAACGATCTGCACAACAGACCAGAAGACGAGATGATCTAAAAGGACAATCATTTGCGATGAGAAGCAAGGAGGACGCTTTGGATTATAGATATTTTCCAGAGCCTCGATTTGCCACCTTGGTGCTTTCGAACTGAACTTTGCAAAAAGGTGGAGACTACAGAGCTGATCTATCCTTTTTGAGCAGATCAAAAATGAAGTCTGAATTCTGATTTTCATAAGGAGTTTATCAACGCACTCATCAACGAGAAATCAACCCCTAGATCAATCTTCTACTAGAAAAGGGCTTTGAACCTAAACTTTTGGGCAAAGCGAATTGTTGGGACAGATTAGTGCTTATATGACCTGCTCATTCGTTGAAAAATTACTGAGCTTCCTGTAGATAGTGATCAGCTTTTAGAATTTTTACCATTGCAAAAGAAGGAAAACTGATTGATAACCAGCTCAAACTCGTGATGGAAGAAATGCTTTGCGACCGGAGCTCTGCCTCCGATATCATCAAGGAAAAGGGTTTTGATAAACCAGCAATTTCTGAAGAAGAACTAAGAGCTTTTCTGTAAAGAAGTAATCGCTGAAAATCCCGCAATCCTAGAACAATATCAAGGTTGAAAAACCAGCACGATCGGTTTTCTTTGTCGGACAAGTAATGAAAAACCTAAGGGAAAGCAAATCCAAAAAGAAATTACTGCAATTTTGACGAGAGAACTGGGAATGCTTTATACGTATTTCCCTTTAAAGATGTGATTACCACCACACGATTCCTCCTCCCTGAAAAGCTCCCAGATATTTCTACACTTTTTGAACTTCATATTATTTTAAATAAATTATGCTGCAAAATCAAAAATCTTTCCGTGAAGGTCGGAGAAACCAATTCTGAATCAGATTTCTTTTGACTTTGAAACTGGGAAAAAACTACTGTATCCTGGGAAAAATGGCTCTGGAAAGTCTTCACTTGCGATGACCCTTGCTGGAAATCCTAAATATGAAATCAGCGAAGGCGAACTCCTTCTTGATGGACAGAATCTCACAGAAATGAGTCCTGATGAGAGGAATAAAGCTGGGATTTTCCCTGACTTTTCTAGAATATTCCTGAGATTCCTGGGGTGAAGCTGTTTCGAGTTTCTCAAGACGATTTATGATGCGAGAGCTGAGAAACCAAGCACTTTTTGGAGTTCAAAAAGATTATTGAGCCGCTAATGGCGGAGCTAGAGATTGAAAAAGCTTTTCTCTGGAGGGATTTGAATGTCGGCTTTAGCGGTGGAGAAAAAGAGGAAAATTGAAGTCCTTCAGATTAAACTTCTCAAGCCGAAAGTTATCATTCTTGATGAGATAGATAGTGGACTTGATGTAAATGCCGTGAGGCAGGTTGCTGAGCTTTTTGAAAGCGGTAAATACAGAGGAAAACCCTTTATCGTGATCACGCATCTTTTTGAAATGCTCCAAGAACTTCCACTAGAAAAATTCTGATCCTTGAACAGGGAAAGATTAAAGCGATTGGTGGAAGAGAACTTATGGAACAGATAAGAAAAAAGAAGGGTTTTAAAGAGGTTGTTCCATTGCTTGGAAAAGAAGCTCATGTTTCGTTTGTCCTTGCGTATTTCAATGGATTTTAATCAGTCTTGGAGGATTAGCTTGAAACTTCTGAAATTGTTCATCAGTATTATCTTGTTGAAGTTTTAGAAAGATAGGCTTGAAAAAGTTCTGGTGGAAGATTGATATTCATCTTTTTGAGCAAGGGATAGGAAAACTATCTTGAGCACTTACTTCTGAGCTGAAAGTTCATAAAAAGCAAGCTGATCTAATCTCAGTCCCATTTAAAGAATTTGTATATGCTCCTTGATAGATTTCAACCTCATTCTTCCTTACAAAATCATAATTCTGAAGGCTGAACTGAGTTATCTTTTGAGAAAAAGATGGAATCCATAATTTCAAGTGGATTTTCGACGCAGGAGTTCACATCCGATTGCAAGATTATCTTGAGGAAGAAGCTAAGCTCCATGAGGAAGACTAAAGAAAAAATTCCACACAAGCTTCCCATATAACAGCTTTCTCAAGAACTTATAATAGCTTTCTATCGTTCTTCTCCCAAGCTCATTCTGAATTCTTTCATTAGACCATTTAACCTTTTTAAGCTTTCAAAAATACATCGCCAATAAGTTCTGCAAGATCAAGATCTGAGAGTGTGTTTTTGGAATTCTTTAGATTGATTGAATCACCACTAAGAAAAAGGTAAAAATAAAAATATTACTGAATAATATAATCATCCATTAGTCAAAGTCAAGTCTTTTTAGTTTTTCATTCTCCTATGCCTAACCTCAAAAATCAGATTTCAAAACTATTTTCTCTTACTTAGAGCAACTTTTTCCAAATGCTCGATACTGAGCTCAACTACGAAACGCTCTTTTTCAGCTACTCATTGCCGTGATCCTTTCTGCTCAAACGACCGATAAACAAGTCAATAAAGTCACAGCAACGCTCTTTCAAACGATTAAACAGCTGGAAGATGTACTGAAGTTAGGGGCATCCAGCTTTTTGAGCAGGCGATCAAATCAATCGGACTCTACAAAGGCAAAGCGAAAAATATCTATCAGACTTCTGAACTTTTGCTTACAGGGAAAATCCCAAAAACCGCATCCGAACTTATAAAACTCCCTGAGTCTGAGAAAAACCGCAAAAGTTGTGCTTCATGTTCTCTACAAAGCCAGTAATTGCGGTAGATACCCATGTCCATAGAATCTGTAATAGACTTGGAATCGTACAAACAAAAACACCACTACAAACATCAAAACTCCTTGAAACTGTTATACCAAATAAATATAAGCAAATTGCTCATCATTGTATAATTCTTTTGAAGGTATTACTGCACAGCAAGGAACCCAAAATGCTCTGAATGTCAGCTTCAAAAGCTCTGTCTTTACTTCAATAGCAAAAAATAATGTTCAAAATTCTGATGACTGAACCTCGTCGAGGGTATGAGGTTTTACTCGTATCGTTGAACTTGGAGAACGCTATCCGCGACTTGAAATTTCTATCCCTATCGGTGCTGATATTTTTGTTTTTGTATATCCAATTTTCTTAACAACACTCTATCTTTACGGAATCCGAAAAAGATCTTCAGCAGAGGCTTTGATTTATATTTTGCCTGTCTCTTTTCTGTAGTGATGAATATCCTTTCCCAGCAATTTTTTGATAAGCAAAGGCCAATCTATGAATTCCTGAATTCAGAACCTTGATCAAGAAACCATACTTCATCAATTTCTACCTACTACTTCATTTCCTTCAGATCATGCTGTCGTAACCTTTTCAATTGCAATGGCATGCTGGCTCATTGCTCAAAAATACCATAATAAAAATTAAAAATCTGGTCAGGATTTTTATTTATCTTTTGCGATAATAACAGGATTTTTGTAGAATTGGGACGACAGTACATTGGACAACAGATATTCTCGCTGAACGATTATGGGAATTTTTAGTACCACTTATCTTATCACTTTCTTTCTGTTTTAAAAAGATTGAAAAATGGATTTTTTTGCTCCAATTATTAATATTGAAGAATGGTTGATTCACAAACTTTTTAATAAATAGATAATTTTATATTTTATCAATAATATAATGGAAAAACTTAGCTCTCGGAAAATACAGACATTATAAGGGAAACATTGTGAAGTATTAGGAATTGCGCTCCATAGTGAAAACACAAGAACCACTCGTTATCTACAGAAATTGTGAAGATTCTGAAGAAACAAAAACAGAACAGCTTAAAAGCAAGACCCTACGATCTCTTCGTAGAAACTATTGAAATTGATGATAAAAAGTTCCTCGTTTTGAGTACGTCGGATAGGAATTCCTACTTGAAAAAGTTTTCTCAAAACAGTATAGAATCCAGAATTCTTTTTATCTTTTGTAATACTCATGAAAATAAAAAGAGATCGTGATGATCATTTTACTTGCACCCTCGTTATCGTAGGAATCGAAGGAATGATAAGTTTTTGGAAGCAATCACAGCTATTATTTAGCAATGATCTTTTCTTGGAAAAACCTAGCGTTAATTTCCGGAGCAATCGGATCTGCATATCTTCCATTGACCTTCATTACCAGCAAAAACAAAGCTAAGCTTCAAAAAGACTGATACTGGGAATAGGAGCTGGATTAGGAACCTTGTCGTACTCCACGGAATATTTACCAAAAGTTTGATAACATTATTTGCTATCATACCGCTCCTTTTCAATACTTTCTTACTCTATGGATTGGCTATAGCGTTTATCATTGCAATAATGGCAGGAGGAAGTTGGACTTGCAAGAAAACTAAAAACTTTTCAAGAAATCAGATGGCAAGAAAGTTTCTCTAACCTTTGGACTTGGACCTCAACGTTCCTCATTTTGATGCAAATTCTATGGGTACTCAGATTTTTATAGTGTAATCCTGCGACTTTATTTTTGTAGGGCTTCTGTTCTAGCTCGATTTGACATTTAAAAGATTCACGAAGAGAATTTACTTGCTTTGTTTAGAAAGCTGGAAAATAGAAAGAAAAATTCAAAATTCTGATGGATTTTTATGGCATTACTTCTTCTTTCTCTTTTGCATACTATTTTCTTCAATTTTTCTCACTCTTATATTCCATATTCTACAGCTTGGGATGCAAACCATGAATATATGTATACCCCAAAAAGTTATTGCTGAAAAATGCTTGAATCCTCCGAGGGAAAACTTAGGTCCAGCAGGAGGGAATGCCTTATCTTTGGCATGGTTTTATTGCACTTTTTTCTGACTTTGGGCTCCAGTTACAAAGATTTTTAAATATAGCAAAAGACACTGTAGCAATAAATCTGAATGCCTTTAGTGGAGTGTTAGTGCTCATTTTTGGACTTGAGTCATCGAGAAACATTACTACTTTTTAATAGAAAAAGCGAAAACGAAGATAGAAGTCAGACTTCATTCCTCTTGATGGGGCTCCTTCTCCTTCGACTAACTAGTGGAATGGGAGCCTTCTCGTATTTTGTAGACAATAAAACAGATATGGGAGTCCTCGCTTTAACCACCCTTGCTCTCCTCGGAGGATTAATCTTTCTCAACTATTTCCAAAAGAAAGGAATTCATACTGACAGTAAACAAAGTTTAAAAATATCTAATTCTCTGGACTTTTCTTTGCCTTTTGCAGTATGGCAAAACCAACTGCATTTATTGACACCGTAATCTTCGCCTCTCTTACTGTAGGATTTTGGCTCAATACCACAACTCTCATCGGAGTAGGAATCGCTATCCTCGGGATGATGGGAGTTGTTCAACCACTTTACTGCAGCATTTATAGATCCAGCACTTGGAAAAACTAATTTTTATTATAGGAGTAATGATTACTGTTATTGGTGGAATTCGTGGAATCATTGGAGAAGTGAACAATTTAGGCAAAGGCTTCAAAACATCTTGTGATTTGGGGACTAACCTTAGTTACAGGTCTTTTTCACATTTAAAGGACCATGGATCGCAACTTTGAATCTTATTAATGGAAATTTTCAGCTTTGAAACCTTTGTAAGGTCTACGCTTCTCTGACAAGCTTCTCAGAATAAAAACAGAAAAACTGAATCAAAACCGATGCTTTTCTCCTTGCTCAGGCAACAGGAACAACAACACTTTGAAACTCAATCAGCCATTGATACAACCACATTACTTGAATCTACAAAAGACCTTACGTATGAACAATGTTTAAAAAGAAGAAAATACCACTGAAGAGCTTATATAGCACGAAACAAAAGCACCGGGAAGTGCAATAAGTGAGGATATTGGAAGATATGTCGGTTACAATCGAAGAGAATTTAAAAACATGAATGGAGGATTACTATTGAAAAATCATCTTCCCGAAAAATAATGCTTGTTCTGGACGGGATCATGATGGAGTACTCCTCTGCAAAAACCATGAAATCATACAAAAACTCTCGAATTTAAAAATCTAATTGCTAAACTTTCAAAACGAAGGAGTGCAAAAATACTTGCAACAGCCCTTTTAGAAGCAATAGAAAGGAAAAAGATCTAAGAGATGAACGAACAGCATTGAAACCTACTATCAAGAACATAGTATTCAAAACAAACGATACAAGTGTTTTCATTCCTTATAGATATATTGTTCCATTAAATATTGTTTTCAATCGATCGCCCAAAATCTTAGTAGTTATTATACTGATATTGGACCAATCTGGCTTTTGTGTATTTGTTTTTGATGGTTGGCGGATTGCTCTATGCTATATTAACTTATAATAAGAAACAAAAACAACTTCTCTTCCTTAGTTTTGGAACATTTATCTGATGGGCAATTGATGGGCTATTGGTGGAGGAATTGTTCGATATGGATTAGGTCTTATTGTCTGGTCTATCTTGACAACAATTGCCTTCTTTCAAGAAATGGGAATCAAAAGAAAAATAAAAATCTGAATACTCGATACAGTTGGCTTATCGGAATATTTGCCTCTATATGGGAATTCAAGCTTTCTTGAATTTTGCAAGGATCGCCTCTCAAGCTCAGTGAAGGACCATTTGAACATTATAAATCCAATGTTGGAGAAAAACAATGGATATCTGAAAATCTCGAATTTACGACAAACAAACCTATAAACATAGTGCTCAAGAAATCTCAATCTTCAGTTTTTGACAGTATCAACCTTTTTCTTGATGCGTAAAAATAGAGCAGATGAAGAAGGAGTATTAATTGCAGGAACTTATATTCATTACTTCCTGAGATAACCAGAAAAATCTGATTAGTGATGGAATGTTAACTCGACCTGAGAAGAAATGTCAGACTTTTAATAGCTGTAGATCTTATCAGAGATTAAAAATGAGAAACTAAAAATACTCTCATCATTGATCCAAACATTGGAACAGTAGGAAGAGTTGGAGAAGGAAACGAGTTTATTCCATAGATTCTTTGCAAGATTAACAGCCGATGAAAAACATATCGAAAAACGCATGGAGCCATCACAATGCTGGTAAAAATGGCTCAAGAAGGATACCTCAAACTCATATTCACGAATAATCTCTGAGCAAAATACGCATTTAACCTAACAGATGAAGAACTCCAAAAAGTTTTCTGAAATCTAAATGCAGAAGATCTTATTCTCCTTAGAGCAAAGATAGCAGTTGCTAAATTCTTTACAAATGATCAAGAGCTTTTTAATGAAACTCTTCACACTCTTTCAAACAAGACTTAGTGAGTGATCAAGGGCTATGAGATATTGCAAACATCCTCGGAAAAACAAGTAGACGAGCTCAATCTACTCCTCAAAGAAATTGCATCTGGGAAACAGCCTAATATTATAAATCTCTCTCAAGATGAAAGACTTATTCTTGCACAATATTATGGAATATTAAAAACTGCTAACGACACCTCGAGAAAGAACAAGCTGAATCTGTACTGACCTCAGCTCTTCCAAAATAGTCTTTTCGGAGGTAGTCAACTTATCTCATTTGAACTACAATAATTAAAAATAAGAGCTCTTAGTTGAGCTCTTTTTATTATCCTCTAATTCTAAACTCCATAGTTTGCTCTATAGACTGTTGATCTTCAAAAATCCATCTTTACTTTTATAATATAAGATCACTTATCTGACCAAGATTTTGCTTTTCATATCTGTACAGGTTCTTCCTTCACACTCAGAGGGAGTTGCCCATCTCAAAAATCCCAGGATATTTTTCTTGGGAAGTCAATTAAAATCCAAAGAAAAATTAACTACATCTCATATTTTTAGCTTCCTGTAGGATGAGACGGAGAAGAAATATCAAGTTTTAATTAACTGCTTTTTAACAACAACTGAAGTATTTGACGTAACTGTACATAGAACGTCCTTTCTGGGTATAAATAGTTACCCTGTGGAGTAAATGTTCCATTATTATTTTTATAGTCAAAACGATACTTATGCTTAATAACTCCGTTTGAAACCTTTTGTTGCTGCTGACCATCTCAAAAATTCCATAGAAAAATAAGTAATCTGATCATTAGGATCATTTAATCTCGAAGATGAAGCATCTAAACTAACTTCAAAAGGTTCAAATCCAATACTTTCTCAAAAGAATCTGTAATTTTCAACAATATCATCTAAACCAATATTGGTAGTAAGTAGTTCCTCATAGTCAAGACCAGAACCTTATCTTGAATCTGAATTTTTATTTTATGTTCTTAGTATCCTGAATATCAAAAAGATATTCTCCTTCCGTAGTAAAAATTACGGGTTTCTCATCAAGATAAACATTTATTTTAGTATTAAACGTTTTAGGTTCAATTTTTAGAAGTTTTCAATTTTAGTTTTAGGAATTTCAGAGATGAATCTCTCTTTTGCTGTACAATCTTATTGGTATCTAGCTTTCTATAAGTCATATCATTTGGAGATGAAGCAGAAAGCTCATAGAGAACATTAAAAAGAAGCTTTATCCATAAGTTGAGCCTCTGTCTGACAAGTTCACTTTTTATTGTCAGTAGTAATAAAAATTCATCTTAATAAGATAGTTTCATTTCCTGGAAAACGATAATTAAAATGCATACCATTATCTATATCAGTGGATTTCATCAATTATTTTTCCCAGTTGCCTTATCATAAAAACAAAAGAATAATCTCAAACAAATCTCTCTGTTCCATCAAAAATGAAGCTGAAATTAAATAATCATTTACTTTTTGCTGTTCAAGAGCTATTTTACAGACAGGAATACCCGACTGCTCTACCCTAAGAGGAAAAAGTATAATATTTATCTGTAAATCCAGGAAAACGTACCTTTGGATAATAAACTTTAGAAACATCATAATTAAAAACGAAGGTTGAATCATCTTTTTGTCAACAATACCATCATTATCCCCATCCCATTCAATGGTATAATTTTTAAGATTAAAATCTCTAAAGACCTGATCTGCTTTTAAACTCTACTTGAGAAGGCAATGGTCAAACAACAAGCTCATTCTGTCTCAACTAAGTTGTTTATCAATTCACTGAATTTTAAGTTCTGATCAGACTCTTAACGTTTTTATCTGAAAAGTTGTTATTTCCTTTTTATTAGTACTTCTAATCGTATGTCCTACGATAAGTGCAATAGGATAATCATTTTTCTCGTATAAAAACAAGCTCCTTCATCTGGTCTTTTTCATTATAAGATAAAAATCTGACCATTTCCACAATCAAGCTGTAAATTTCAAATATCACTTCCTCCAAGCTGATCATTAATAAATCTATCAAAATTCGTTGTCGTTAAACCTCACAGGAACATTTACAGGGGCAATAAGTGGAAAGCTTTCATCAATAAGAAAAATTTTTCAGGGTTTCCCTTTAGAATCATTCACATTCATATACATAGCAACAATATCATTTGGATTTGCAAGAGAAACAACATCAATCTTACTTACCTTATCGAGCAAAGAAGCACCAGCTCAAAGGCCAATTGATAAAATAATAACTCATAAAAATCATTCCTGCATAATATCGACCTTTTGGTCTATCCTTGAGTGTAAAAGATTTATAAGCATTAAGAATCAAAAATTATAATTCATAGACCAAGGATAACAAGCATAATTGTCAAACTCAATCCTTGCAAAAATAGACTTTGCTACGGCAGGCTGAATTCCAAGCGTTCAAAAACCTCAGAGTTTCTCAGGATTATTCGCAAGATAAAAGAAAGAATACTCAAACCTAGAACAAAAAGCCCAATCAATCCTGCACATCCAAGAAAAATCGTCTTCAAAGACAAGTTCCTCTTTGCTCAATTTTTATCACAACATTTTTATTTACTTGAACACGAGAATACCCCAAGGTTTTCAATTTTTCTTGATTCTTTTGATAATATTCACTCAGTTGTTTGAGTTGAGTTTGATACTTTAATCATTTCCTCAGTTGGCATCTGAGGATGTTGTTGAATATAAGCAACCACTTCATTATAGAGTTGCTGTAATTTTTCCTGCTCTTTTAAAAAGTTCTTGAATCTTAATATCATCGTTAAGATGAAGAGCCCCGGATCAAACATTAACATTTTGCTGCAAAAATTTTTCTGAAGTATCCATCTTTTTATTTTTATTTGAATAAATCAGATTTATTATACTTTTTAAATGTCTTTTGCAAATTTTTAACAAACTTTTTAGCAGAGAATATCCGCTATACAAAAAGGTAAAAAGTTGATTCTTGACATCATCACTCATATTCTTATACTTTGTCTTGAAAAGAAGCTTTACACCTTAATTCTGAAATATGTATCAAAAAATGCTCTTTTTGTCTTAAATCCATTTTCTCATAATGATAAAGATAGAAGCTGATTGTTTGAATCATTCGGTTTGAATTCAAGCTATTTAATAGACGTTGATGAAGAACGAGAGAATCCTAAACTTTTGTTGAGAGAAATAGGAATCGGAGAAAAATAATTCCAGACAAAAACAGCTTTTTATCCTTTTTAGAACAAGGAACCGATAATAATCCGTTTTGGAAAGAGCTTATTGCTCATCTAGAAAAAGAAAAAATCAGTGCTTCATATCATTTTACCACTTTTGGATGCAAAACATTTCCTTCAACTTTTAATTAAACACATCCCACTCAAACAAAGAATACTTACCCACCTCACAATACCAGAAATTTCTCTTGAAAAGGCCTACAAACCGCTGAAGAGCTAGAGTTATTTGTAGACAATTACGAGAAAAATAAGATTTGGAACACTCATAGGGAGAACAAAAGTATTTTCAATCATAATTGGCAAGAAACTCAAAAAATCCTACGATGAAATCGTATTCGATCAAACACAAACAAGTTTTTCTGTAGTAGAATACATAAAAAACAACAAGAAAAAGCAATCTGCCCAGAAAACATTGCTCCAGTAAGTTTTGTAGAAGCAGACCCCTTAGAGGATAAAGATATTGTACTCATTTTAGAAACCGATAGTGAAAAAATTGAGCTCATAACACGAGCCTTTGAAATTAGCAAAAACGAACATCTGAATTTTCTTCTTTCCCAGTAAATTTCATTACCAAAGAACTTAAAAAGTGCATTATTTTTACCGTCAAAAAACCATATGATAGCTGCGAAAATTTATATCTTCTTAAAAAAAGAAGAACATGAAACTCTAGCAAACAAACTAGCAAAACAAGAATATCGCCAGCTCCACCTTGCAGATCATCAGCATCTCAAACTTATCACCAAATACCTAAATAATGAAGCTGAGATTCTCTACGATGGACATAAAGAATGCAATCCACTTATTACTGAAGATGGAATTTGTATCCAAAGTGCCAATGAAACACTTGTAAAAACTTATAAAAACGAACTAGAAAATTTTTGAAACATTTTTCTGGCAGCCTCTTTTTCTGAGGAAGAAGATAAACTCTTAAAACAACTTATTTCTCTATCCCAAGAAAAAGAAATCTGAATAGTGATTCTCGATTTTCTAGAAAGAAAAATACGACAGTCTACTGTTATTTGAAAAAGAGGAAAAATATTACTATCTGAGAACTCACAAACTTTTCTAAAAAACTCTAACTAAAAGAATCAGTCAGAGTTCTAAGTAGTAATATTTTTCTTATCTCTTAATTTGGAGATAAGAATTTGCGATCAAAAGAAATACCGCCATGTATAATAAAAAAATACAAAAAGAAGATAGTCCAAAAACAAACTTTGTTTTTAATAATACCTCTCCTAAAAAGCGATAATAAAGAAGAGAAGAAAAAGTACTTCCCATGAGGACTGGATTAATTTCAGTTAGTTTTTCAGTCCCTCACAAGAGAGATAGAAATAAATGCACTGACCAAAACCAATATCCTCCAAAAATTTTTAGGCAAAATACCTAAAACAAGAAAAAAAGAGAACAGCCTACTGTAAAAAGTAGAACAAACAGCACGAAAAAGTCCCCACAATTTTAAAATGTCATCTTCTTTTATTTTTTTATAAGGTTTATGATTACATATTGTAATATGAATATATTTATTTTATAAATAATTGTCAAGAGAAAAAATCAATTTTTTATATAAAAATATAAAAATTTCTATTAAATTATAACCCTTCTTCCATCTCTCTAAAATCAACATTGCACTGATCGTATCTGTCGTCGCATTCTTTTTGAAATCAGAAATAATCTCCCCAGATTGCACACTCGTATAATCCTCCTCCACCGTTAAAATTTCTATTCTCTGATTTTCTATAATATAATTAAGCGATTGCATAAATTTAGAAATCTTCTCCTGAATATCCTTTTTGCCTACTTGGTCGTCCTAAAACAATCTTTTCTAATGTGATACCTCTGGATAAGATCTGCAATATAATAATAGGTCATCTCATCATTCATAATATAACCAATAGGAAAAAACAATATCAGAATTTTCAACAGGTGTATAGGCTAATCCAATATATTTACTTCATCGATCAATTCAAAGAGCATGTGCAGTTTTCATCGTTTTTCTATAAAAACATAAAAATTCTGATTTTTAGCTTACATCTCGGTTCAATCATATAGTTTGGCTCTAGCTTTTCTACAGGATGAAAAATCAATTCATCCCAAGACAAAATCCTCTCTTCTCCTCAAAAGAGGAATTTACACCCATCTTCATCAAAGGTATAGTGAAGCTGAGACATTCCCTGATCAAAAATATTCACTTTCATAAGTTTGATCTACAAAAAGCCAACCATATTTCTCCTGCAAAAAGCAAAAAGCTCAGCCTTTTTTACCGTAGCAATCAAAAACATTTTCCTGTAAATCCCAAAAGCCAGACGTTCAATCTCTGACCAATATACACAGCAATATAACGGCCAATCCACACCCCTTTTGATAAAATTTATGATAAAGCTCAAGTTTAGAAAGTGTAGAAAGCTGATTCTCCTTTAAGGTTTTCAGAAGATTTAAAGCCAAAGTTCCTACCTCTTAAATTTGTGAATCCACCAGGTCAATTAAGCACTAAACATTCTGAAAGATTTACTCTTCTATCTCGCTCAACTAACGTTTTTCAAAGTTCGACATCCACGCCATTCCTTTCCAAAAATTGGCTCTTCTGCCCCCATAAAGTGCGATCTTATCCGAAAGAAATATCTACAATTCACTTCATTATTCATAAATTCGTCATGATAAAACTATTCAAACATTCTTTTGCAAATCTGCATCTCTAATCATACTAGGACTCACATCGGATCAAAAAGTCACCTCGACCTCTACTTCAAACTCAGGAACTACTAATAAAGTTGCATTTTTGCACTTGTAATCAAAAAAATCCGCCATCGGACAAGCAGGCGTTGTAAAAGACATTACAATACGCACCTTATGATCCTCTTCATCTACAATAACCTGATAAATTAATCCCAAAGTATAAATATTCTACAACTGGAAAATCTGGATCATAAACCGTTTGGAGTGCTTGCTCTATTTTATGCTGAAGTTCTTGCATCATCTTTCCTCTTTGGATCAGTAAAAATCACGTACTGCATCAAAATAAAGAATCCTACACACAGCAAACCTAACTATTTTGACCAAAAATTTGCAATCAAAAAGCAAAACATTAATCAGAGAAAAAGTCAGAATAAAAAGAACATTTATAAGCATCTTTCCGCATCCTTTCTTTCTGAACTTTAGTACAAAAAGCCATTGAGTCCAATAAAAACAAAATAACTAATCCCTCGGAGAAAAACTCCGACCAACCCAAGCACTAAAGCCACTGCCGTATCTTCTTTTGACTGAAATTGCTAAAGCATCAACAAGCAAAATAACAAGTCCAAAAATAGACTTTTATCAACGACACAAAAGCATAGATTCAGAAGTTTTTAATCATTAAAGAAAGACTAGAAAAGAAATAAATTCCATTTTTTATAATTCTACATTTACCGACTCTTGAGATAATTCTTCCTGTTGATGCTCCAAAAGTGTTTGAGTATCCAATTCTGCCTTAGAAGCAAGATAAAAAGGATTTGCCCATTTTTCATCACATCTTCACATAAATAATCTCTCGAAAGTCCCTGACCAAAAATCATTAATGGGAAAGAAAGAAGCGGAGTCAAAAAGCATCAATTTCTGAGCATCATTAGTATTCACATTTGTTGCCAAAGAAGAACTTCAAAAATCCTCAAAAGAACAATAAAAAACAATACACAATCCCAAGACATTTCCCATCAAAGCAGATGCAGCATAATTAGGATTAACTACGAATTCAATCTGAGAAAAGAGAAAGAAAAGAGAGAGTGCAACGTACAAAACAAAAAGGACAACAAGAGCATTCTGAGTAGACTGGAAAATAAGGAATAATGCAACCATTCCAACAGAAAGAATTGCATTAGTTAAAAAGCAAAAAGTCAGATCGTCTTTCATATTTGGAGATATTTTTGAGAAAAAGAACCCATAAGCAGTAATAAGTAATAAATTCCCGACAAAACTTACTAAAAAGCCCAAGAAAAGATTAATCAGCCAAGAAAGTTCATGCTGATGAGCCAGCAGCACCCTAAACCTGTAGTTTTCCGGAATACTTGTTCCCATCAAAGACCCCACTGCTCCAAAAAGCACAAAAAGCAGAACCGCCATTAATGCTCAAATCATCAAACCCTAAGCTATTTTCCCTAACAGAGCCCATCAAGAAAGAGAACTCGGAGCATTAACAAGGCGATCTAATTTCTGTCTTTGTTGACGAGAAAAATCATCAGGATGGGTAGGCACCATTCACCCATCAATACTAGGAATTGTAAAAGAAATCGAGGTAGGATTAGTCATTATCATAGACTCAAATAAATAAAAAGCACTAATAATTCAAATGGAGAGAAGACAATTCTTGACTAAATACTTTCGTATGATCTTGATCATCACTTACATAAGAAAGCATCAAAACTGAATTTCCTGTTCAATAAAAAGCTGAGAAACCTCTAAAGACGAATCCTGATATCCGATACGATAAGTTTTTCAGAATAGCTGGATGAGTAGCTAATCTTCCTTTTATTACAGTCTTCTTTAGTTTTCTCTAGAAAGACTATACCCATCAACTTTAAGCTGATTTTACGGCATTTTTGAACATACGAAGCTAAATTTGATTCCTGATTGATTTCACTAGCAAAGACTAAAGGTATCAAGACGGAATCATTTTCTCAAATTCTTTGATAAACTAAGTCATCTCCCACTACAATGGGCTGTTCTTGAAAAAGCTACCTTCAATTTTGAGTCCAAGAGAAACTTTCTGTTTCCAAATGAAGACGAGAGCTATCTGAACAAGCAGAAAACATAAACAAAACTCCACTCATAAAAAGAAAGAAATCAGATAAAAAACTCATTAAAACAATATGTAACAAAACAGCTAAAACCAATCCTATCCCCACGCCAACAATAAAAGACTTCTAAAGATCGTTTCTTTTTATAACAAGATCTCCAGACTCATGGCGTTTTCCCTGCCAAAAGTAAAGCAATCAAATACCCCACCATAATTCCACAAAATATCAAATATCATGGCATAAAAATTTCCTTAATCACCTTGAAGATTTCGGTTCAAAAATAATATCTCCCTCAAGTAAAACACCCATAAGGAAAGTAAAAATAGAAGAGTCCTCTCAATACTTGAAACAAAATAGACATCTATACCTCTAAAATTTAAAAACATCATAAAAAGTAGTGTTTTTATCAAAGGAAATCAAGAAGAAATAAGAATATCTGGGAAAATTATTTATGCTCTAACATCACTGAAATTTTTATATAACTCTGCTAATAATGAAGGTTTGAGAATATCATAATGCTTAATAATTAATTTCTTTTATTATTTTTAAGATAGATTATTCTAGGAGAAACAGTATTCTGATTCAATTTCACTTTCGCAATAAGTGTCTGAATCGCACGCTCCATTACTCTTTGTTCTCATAAACATGATCTAGCTAATTTTTGCCTGTTCTACCGCACGATAAAACCCTTCTTCATGAACATTTTGAAGACTGATAGCAAAAAGATCATTCGCTGAAGATAAAAAGTATTTTTGACAAATCAAACTCTGATTCTGAATTTTTGTAACTCAGACTCCAAAGAAGACTGCTGTAACCTTAGTCAAGCAAGTAAATGATCTCCATTATTGAGATACTGTTCTAAGTTTTTTTCTCTTTGATCAGCTTCCAAAAGGTGGACAATATCTATTTTCTGAAAATTGTCTGACTGAGAAAGCAAATCCCACAAATCAGAAGTCTTTTGTTCTATAACAAGAGATTCTTTTTCAAAACCACAGAAGACTTAAAATTTGCATATTTCAAATGAAGCTGAATAATATCATCCAAAATGCGCAGAAGCAAATCAAAAGCTAGCAAACAATAAGCTTTCCAAACAACATAAATAATTTCTTCATGACACTCCTCGCTTCATAAGCTAAAATCCAACTACATATTCTGAACCTGTTCCATCATGCTCGCCATCGGCAAAAAGATAGATCCCACAATCGTCCCTACAATTGCCGCCACGAACATCATCAAAATTGGTTCAATCATTGACATCGCAACATCAATTGAGTTCTTAAAAGAATTACGATAAAAATTAGACATTTTTCCTAAAACTGTTGTAAGTGATCCTGTGTTTTCTCACACATTAATAATCTGGATCAAGATCGGATCAAAAAGTGTGGAAGAAACAAGCGATTCATAGAGGGTAAAACCAGACTCAAATCCGATTTTTACATCAACCATCTCTTTTTATAAAGAAAGTTATCAAAAATATTCCCCAAAAGCTTCAAAGAAACCACAGGACTTACTCATGCTTCATAAAATTGAGATAAAAGGTTAGAAAAACCTATACATATAAAAAGTTTTTACGACTGCTCTACGACAGGAACTTTTAGTAAAAAGGGTATCAATAAAAATTTTAAAAAGTAGAACCTTAGCATACAAAATTTTATATCCAACCACAAGCGAAACAATGCTTCACAAAAAGGACAGCCCAGTTATTTTTAATAAAATCTGATACTCCCATCATAAACTTGGTAATTCATGGCAATTTTTCAGGATCTCAAAAACATCTCTACAATTCCAGGCATCACATACAAAAGAATAACTACTACAGCTCCGACAGCCATACAAAGGACAATCTAGATAAGTCATTGCTTTTTGAAATTTTTGTTGAATTTCCTGAGTATTTTTCAAGTTCATCTGCAAGCTGAGCAAGAACCTGAGCCATATTACCAGTTACTTGTGCTGATCTCACAAGCTCAATTTCATCAGAACCATAATCATACTCTTGCAAAAGCCTCTGCAAGAGATGCACCTTCAGTCAAAGCAATCACCATCTCATCAATCATCTCCTTAAACCCCTTTATGAGTCTCTGATTTATTAATAGAAACAAGAGATTCTCTGATTCCTAGTCCTGCATTCTGAGAAACCGCCAGTCTGAAAAATTTACCTTTGCTTTAATGTAGGTTTACTAAACTGCTGAACAATCGCATCAAATCAGGTCATTTTTGTTTTATAGTAGCTAAAAGTTTATTTCTTATTTCATCCTTACAAACCTATAAAGCTCATCCAAGGTCAAATCCATGAATAATTTTAAAAATTCCATCTCTTTCCAGATCAATCATTCCCTTTACTAGGCATAATGTCAAATATCAAAAGCTGATTTCCCATCAAGAATTAAACTTTTTATATCATCAGTATAGTCCATCAATTCATACCTCCGACTCTTCCCTTATATCCAGAACCTCCACAAACTGAACAAACTTTCTCAGCTTTTTGGATCTTTTTCCTGTTCCTACCGTTATAATTCCTTCTTTAATAAAAATCGTTCCACTGCTGACCAGTAATTCCTCTACTAACGAGCTCATCTCTCAAAGCTGTTCTATCAAACTCTTTAAAGGTTTCCAAAAGCACTGAGATATTTCGGATCAGTTGAAACCTTAATTTTTGTTGCACAATGAGCACACACTTTCCTACAAAGTCTTTGAGCAATTACCAAATTGAACGTTCCAGTAACCATAAAAGGCTTCGCCCAAGATTAAAAGCTCGTCAAAGTTTCTACTGCTGAATTCGTATGGATTGTTGAAAATACCAAGTGCCCTGTCATCGCTGATTCCATTGCCATTTCAAGTGTCTCTCATCACGGATTTCCCCACCATGATCACATCCGGATCCTGTCTCAATGCAGATCTCAATCCTGAAAGGAAAGTATATCCAATATCAGCTCTCACTTGAGATTGCTTTAAGCCCTGCCATTTGTTTTCTACTGGATCTTCATACGTAATAATATTTCTCTCAATATCGTTAATTTCATCAAGAGCGGCATAAAGTGTTGTCGTTTTTCCAGAACCTGTTGGTCCCGTATTGAGCAAAAATTCCATTCGGATCTTGAAGATGCTTTTCGATAGAAACTTTATTAGATCCCACAATTCCCAATTGATTAAGAGCAGGAATAGATTTAGATTTATCCACAATACGCATTACGAGCTTCTCCCCACACCGTTGGTAAAGTATTTGCACGAAGATCAATTTCTTTATTAGTCTGAGTAATACTCGAAACTCTCGCATCCTGAGGAAGTCTCTTTTCATCTGGCCTCATCTGTCAGGATTCAATTTTAAATTTAGAAATCACTGACTCATGCGAGAGAACGAGGATACTGGATCAGCTCCTGTAAAACTCCATCAATTCTAAGTCTAATCCTTGAATAATTTTCTAGTGGTTCAATATGGATATCTGAGGCACCTTCTTCTAGCAGCAATCGTCAAAAGATTATCAAAAATCTTCACGATATCTGATCTCAGAATAGCTTGCTGTAATTGTGCCTTAAATTCTGCAGTTTCCATATCAATAATATGTTCATTAAACAGACTAATTATACTGCAAAAATTTAAAAAGCATCTGAAACTTTTTCATTTAACAACAAAGAAAGAGAAAACAAAAATACGACCATATATTCCTCCTAAAAATATCAAAAAGAACCTGCTTCTTCACAGAAAAATTTACTCAAACCATCTAAAGAAGCCACTTCATTCTTTAGAAAATAGATATGAATAAAAAGAAAGATTAGATTTTTCTTTCTAAGCCAAAATTAAGCCCCTCTTGTAAAAGATATAGATTTTTCTTAAAAAAATTATAAAGCTCCCTTTGTATCTGCAGAAATCGATCTTTATTGACAAAAAGTCCTGTAAATCCAGCTGATCTTCTCGTTTGGGCCATTCAATCACAATCCACTCAAATTCAGAAATCTGATTCAATATCCCTTTCTCAATCATCTCCTCCAACGAATCAAGTCTATACATATCAATATGCAAAAAGCTTATCATCATAGATATTGAGATAGGCATACGTAGGACTCTGAACTTTTTCTGAAGCGATTCCAATCCCTCAGCAAATCCTTTGATCAAAGTCGCTTTTCCCAGCCCCCTAAATCTCAATATAAAAAGCAAAATCTTTGAATGAAACGCCAAGGACTTTCAAAAATTCATGCATTTGTTGTGGAAAAGTGATTAACATTCAAATACTTTAGAAAATAAACGGAATTATATATAGCTGAATCCTCACAAGAGCAAGCCTTTACCATTGAAATACTACTGACAGAACTCACCCTAAATTAGAGAAATAATAGTAATGATATAGTATAACATATATGGGAGAATGCTTGCATTCTCCTTTTTATATCTGATCTTTTTATTTCTACACTGTATAGAGAATGACGCAAAAGTGGAATTCCAGTACCTGAAGCATTTACCACGTACTTACAACTCAGGTTTCTGGGTTAGTTGCCTCTCTTGGTGGATGGATTCCTGCAATCCTTATTGGAACTGTCAGTATTGTAGTTCTAGTTGGATTCTTTAGGTTCATTGCTAAGTATATTAGAGGAGCTTTAGAGTTAGATAGCTTTTTGGAGTTTTTCTATGGTAAAAACTCCTTTTGTATTTTATTAATTAATTATTTTAAAACATGAAGAGTATTATTCAATTATTGGGGGCTTATAGCTCAAAGACACAGGAGAAGAAAGTATGGAATTACAGCGATTTTACAAAGTAAATATCCTGCAAGATGATCTAGAGATTTTTATCTTTCCAAAGAAGAATTCTTTGATTTATTTGAAATGTATATGATCCAAAAGGATTATAATTTTAGGGTTAAAAGGTCTTTATGTAGTGATTACAGAAGAGATTGGAGTAGCTTCAGAAATGGAAGAATACCAGAGTAGCCGACCTTAGTAGTAGTCAGCACCTAAGAATATATATAGGCTTTTTGATAGTTTTCGCACTTTGTATTTCTATGGGGTAAAAACTGCTTTTAAGTGTCCCAATTTTATTTCCTCAACTTTATTCATTAAAAATGAGGAACTATAAGCCAAAAACATATATTTCACCAAATAATAAAATTTGAAAATATATTAAATTTACAAAAAGAGATAAAGTTTTATGTGGATTTCATTGATTATTTAGCTTTTTATGGAAAAGTGGAATAGAAAACTTTTAAGCTTGCTCTCTAGTGATAATGCTCCAAGTTTCTATGCTGGTAAGATAAGTATAGATGAATGAGTATCTACCTTTCAGGCTTTCGATAGTTATTCATATATGGGTATGAGTGTTCGTTTGTCGATTTGGGAAATCCAAATATGATGAGAAGTAGTATTGAAAGTTGATATATATTGAAAAGGCTTAAAGATTATTCGTGAAGATAATTTATGGGCCTAATAAGAACTTATCTTTAAAAAGCTACTTTTGGGAATGGATGAGATTTCAGCTTACTCGTGTAGATTATACAGTAGATTGTGCAAAATATGCTTTTCAGAATTCATTGAAAACAAGTATAAAAAGGGTAAAAGTAGAAAAGGAAAATAATGTAGAGTATCTTGTTTTCGGTCGTAAAGGTCAAGTCAGCTCGTTTTATAAGATATTATGATAAAAGAAAGAGATTCTTGCAAGATGAACCTCTTGGCTCTACCCTGAATACTTTGGTTATTCTGAAATAATGAGATATGAGCTTCAAGTTAACTCTGATTGAATGGATAATTATGAAAGATACATAAAAATTGATGATATAAGGGGTTTTGTAGATTTCTGATTTAGTATATCAGATAATACAAGCTCACACAGATTATATGATATGGAGAAAGAAAAAATAGCCTTTATGCTTGGGTAAAATATGCAATAAGGAAAATGCAAAGAGAAAAAGACTATCATAATCTTCAAAAATTAAATTACTTTTATTTAGTCCTATTGAAATATGCAATATTGACTCTCTTGCGTTATGTGAAACTTTGGAAGTGGAAAAACCTTTTTGATCTTTTCTTAGAACTCTTTTTAAAGTAGATAAAGAAAAACATATATTATAGCTAATGTTTCCTTATTCTAGTGATTTGATCATTATTATAGTACTACTGAAGATCTATTGAAAGTCTTTGATATTTTGGGGAGATATTCAATAGAAACTAATAAAAATATTCAAGATTTTTATGGAAATCGTAATCAAATCAAAGACTATTATCTTGATTGTAGATGAAGCACACCTTTATTTATGAGCAAGAAAAGTTTAACAAAAGCAAGTATATTGAATGATTTAAAAACAATATTTACACGTGTAGAAAAAGGAAAATTAGAGTGGTTTTATTACTCAAAGATTAACTCAAATTGATATTTATGTTCGTAGACTTTCTGATTATGTAGAAGAATACAGTTATAATAATTGGGGTCTTGTAGAGTTTGTTAGAAAAGAGTATATTTAAATAGGGAGATGTAGCAGATATAGAAACAGATACTACTACCAAAATTTACAAATGATTGAGAAGCTACAACTTATAAAGACAATGCTTTATTATCTTCTAGAGTTTTTGGCCACTTACTTGCAATTCTGGAATTATTTGAATTCTTTTCTAAAGGTTATCGTAAAAGCTTTATTAGAAGAATATCAGACTTATCACTATGTTGTGGTTATCCTGATTTAAGGGTCAAAATTTTAAATTATGAGCAATTCAGAGAATCTCTTAAAAATTCATCAGATACCAAAAAGAAACCTTTTTACTTGATTAAAGAAAAAATTTAATGGATACTATGATAGAATCAAAACTTGAATCACTCCAAAACCAAATTTCTGCTTTAGAAGCAAAATTGAACCAGTGAGCTGATTGAGAACTCAATTAGAGACAGAAAGCTGATCATTCGTGGGTTACGAGATCCAATACAATTCTAATAATACTTGGCACAATGTTTCCTATTCAATCTTCTTTAACCTTGCCCTAGGTTTAAAAGGCTAAAACAGTTTTCTGGATCAACTACTCATTACACAGATAGAAAAACCAAATTATAGCATAGATAAAGATTCATTTAATAATATTAGCACTTTGTTTTTGAGTAGCAACTGGTGCTATGATTTGCTTAGCTTTATTCATGTATTATCGTACAGACACTTCTTATTTTATTTTGTTTTCCCAAAAATAATGGATCAAAAATTTAGTGTATATTCTACATTGGGTAAAAGATGTATTAGGTTCGTTCTGAACTCCTGTTCTTTTAGCTGTTGTTGCATTATCTTTAGTTAGTTTGTTTTCTTAATCGTTCAAAAATAATGTATTTGAAAAAGAGGGCTTAAATTTTTGCAAAAACTTATCTTGATACAGGCTGTTGTTGAATTTGAAGGATCAATTACCATAGCTTTACCTCCTAAAGTCTTTGCAACTCATATATTAATAATTGTTATTTCAACTTTAGTATTTAGTTTGATTTTAACTTTATATTTAGAAAGAAAATGATAGAATTTTTATGAAACCAATTTTAAGATTAGTGTTTTGGAATATTGTTTTATATTTTATTTCAAGATTGCACCAGTTCTTTTGTTTCTATGTTTTTCGTTCTTGCTTTTTATTTGACTAAAATAAGATTGTGAAAATGGAGATTAATAATATTTATGGAATTTATGATATTTCCAATGTTATAAGCATTGTTCTTTGAGTTCTTATTGTTTTAAAGGCTGTTGATTATACTTTTTAGAAGCTTAAAAGATAGTTAAAATGTTATTTATTTTTGTTGTTTATTTTGTTTTGTCATCTTTTCACAAACCTAGTAAAAAGGAAAGATATGCATTAGTTTTTATATTATTATTTAGATGGTATTAAGTGATTTTTGGTTGTGAGTTATTGTTTGAGCATTAGGACTTTTTGTTTTAGTTTCTCTGTTCTTTTGTGTAAAGTTTAGCTTTGAAGATCTAGATTTGAGTGGACCAGGGAATTAAAGAAATAGAAAGGAATAATATTTAAAATTCTAGAAAGAGATAATTATGCAACAAGTTCGAGAACATATCCGAGAAAACGAGATTTAATGAATGATTTTATAAAAATAATAAAGAGATAGAAAATGCTAAGGCATCCTAAATGCACCCTGATACAAGAAGAAGACAGAGTAGAATTACGACAAAACATTGGTAGATTTGAGTGAATGAAATGAGAAAGGGACGATAACAGAAGATAACGACGCCAAAGTTCTTTATAAGTTTGTGAGCAATCAGATGTTTTTAAAAGAGCTTGTAGATTATCTAATAACTCCTGATACTTTGCCTTTTATTGATTGGTATTGAACGGAATAAAATTTGAGAAGTTTTTATGTGATTTTTAGAAAAATCGTCCAGTAGATTTAGAAGTAGTATTAGTTTGTGCAGGTTCTTTTTGTTTGTGTATACGATGGATAAAAATCAAAAGTCGTAGGTTCTTTTGTATCTTGATTTAAAGATATATTAAAGCGTTATAATTTAGATTTTAAAAATTAAAAAGATGAAAGAAATCAGATGTAAGGAAATTAAAAAGAGCAATTAAGGTAATTTAACTCAAAGAGAATTGGAGATTCTATCTTATTTGATTCAAAATAAGCTTTCCTGATAGTTTGAAGTTTATTTTATTAAATTTTATTTGTTCAGAAAAATCTTATGAAAACTGACAAAACCTTGAGATAAAGTTATGTATCATCCTATTGAAAATTAGGACATAGGCCTAGAAGATGTATTGTTCTTGGGCAATGGACAAGTTTAAGATACTTGGTATCTACAGATGATGAACAAGGAACTTTTAATAGCTCTAAATATTATTTATAGAAAATTTTTAAATCAGATGATAAACCCTATGAAAACTAAACTAAAATTCTTTTTCTAGCTCTGCTAGGAAATAATCCTAATTCCAACTACTAATGCTTGGTAAATGAGCGAAATTCGTAATTGGTCGAAGATTGGACTCTCCAACTACCACGACATAAAAGGATGTGTCTTAATTATAATAGAAGTATGTATATGACTTTTGATTGAGGGACTAGTTCTTATTCTAGTATATCTAGTGATAATACTAGTTGTCCAGAAATGAGTAGCTTTGAGAAATCGCTCCAAGAGATTATTCATATCCTTGGAATCCAGTGAATTTATAATGATTATCTTATGCCAATTCTAAGCAAAACGGCGAGTGAGATGGATATGATTAGAACCGTTTATCAAAACGGAGAACATAAAAACAGTTATAACTACGCTTCCAAGTAGAACAGCATATAAACGAACCAGTGCAATGCTGGTATAGATTATATGTTTACTCAAATTTATTTTTATCATAACAATTTATTCTTTATGATCCTGTAAAAAGGAAGTTGGTTTGTCTTTTCTGGGGAAAATGAGATGTAGTTGGAGGTGCTGTGTTGCTAATCCTTGATATTAGAAGATAACTACGATTTACTAGATTATGTAAGGAAAAAGGCTTATTCTGCAAACAATAATCCAATACTGCAGCTTGAAATAGTTAGTTTGTGAACAGATGTATCTATGTCTAGACTCAGTCTATGAACTGGAGTAAATCTTATACGATGAGATAAAGGAGGTTCCTAGTTTTCTTCCTCTACTTAAGATAGATAAGCAAGGTTCAGAGTGATCCATTAGATATAGAGTTCAGACTCCAGATTGGAATGCTGGTAAAGCCTAATAATTGAACTGGACAAAAATCAGGCTTTAGTTGAATATAATGCTTGTTTTAAGTATTATAGATTCAATTAAGAAATATACTTCTTATAATTATAATTGTTACAAAGACACTTGCCAGATACTGCTCCTTTAACTTGATCTTATGATTCATACTTTAAACCTTAGCAAGAAACTAGAAGATTGGGATTGAGAATCTGACTTTGCTGTATCTACAATGTTGTTTGTAATTCATTTGCGAGAGTAAAAAGAGATTATAAACAACAATATAAGAAAAATGGGAAGATTTCTAAAAAGTATCTTCCAAAAATATCCTCTACTATGGATAAAGGTTATTGTTGAGAAAAGACCGAAATTAGAAGATAATAGTAGTTGGTGAGATAAGACTAAAAGACTATGAAGAACAGGAGAGCCACGAATGGTAGATGATAATTGAAAAAGTATTATGAAAATAATTTTGATCCTGAATGGAGAAAGTTAAGGTCTTTATATGCTCGTTGTCAAGATTAGATAAGTGATGAATTGAAGTCTTTCATACAATGAAAGAATGAGAAAAGGTTGCAATATTGTTCAGAATATAAACACAGAAAGAAAAATTTATGAAGAAATGGGAGCATGCTACTATTTGAAAATTTTTGATGAGTTTACAGCTTCTATTCTAGCGATAGAGTGAAGTGGTAAAAGGAGATTGAGTATGAAGTTGATCATAAATTATGATGTTTCTAATTCTATAATTTGAGATTCTTTTTCTTATGTTGGCGAGCGATTTTTGTAGAATAAAAGCTCCTTTTATTCTCATACTAATTCTGTATTATGAGATAAATTTAGTGCTAATTCTGGTGTTCCCTCATAGTAGAGTTATGGATTATATAGCTATCAGGATTTTTGCATTATTAGCTTTTTAATCTTTAATATTTTATAATGGTATGTTATTCAGTGATGATTATTAGTTGCATTATTAGCCTTTTTGCTAGTTATATAGCAAATTTAGCTTATTCTGCTTTGAGTATTGGCTGGTTTTGTTGGAGTTAGTTTTACTGCTCTAACTTATGTATGCAGCAAAGTGTGCAGTTTGATGGTTGATTTGGGGGTTATGTTTTAATTGATTGTTATTGATTTATCTAGTTTTCTAGGGTGTATCACTATTTCAAGAATGATAGTTTTTATTTCTCTTTCAATTAGTTTCTAGATTCTCTTTTTTCATTATTGAGAAAAGTAAATCAAAGGTAATCAGGCATTTTTAAAGTTTCTCTTTTGAAATTGTCTGATCATAGAAAATGAAAAAGTGACTCAGTTTAATTCAATGGCTAAAACTGGATCACAATGATTTTTCATTAACAATAAGATAATCCAATATGTTTAGCTCGTATTTTGTTTAAATTTCCTTTGTTTTTAGTTTCAAAAATATCTGCTAATCTTACTTTTGGAAAAATTCAATATTTATTTCAAAAATTTTCTAAAATGAATTTTAGTGATTCAAAATTTTAATTCAGAATAAGATAATCTTTTTCTGTATTCTAATTGATTTAGTTTTGTTTAATTCTTTAAAAATTTAATAAGACTGGCTAATATTATGATTATTATAAAAAATCTCTAAATATTGCATTTTTTATAGCGAAACTAACTAAAAACAGACTAATTATAGTCTGTTCTTCAAAATTCTCAAATTTTGTGGTAAGAATTTTGTGTTATTAATCAAGCAATTCTGGCTAGTTCTATATTGTAGATGTGTAAATATCTACTTGTAGTAATAACAAGTATGACCTGCTATTTTTGACTTTTATAAATATCAGCTCCTTTTGGCGCTAATTTGGTAGATAGAGTATGTCTTAAAGTATGAGCTGTAACTATTTCTATTTCTCTTGAAAATTTTTAACTATTTTGAAGTTGTTTAGTTATAATTCCTAAAAACACTTTTTATTTATTATGTTTTGGCTTATTTTCTCAAATTTTTATAAGTTTCAGGAGGTACAGCTCCTAGTTTTATTTCTCTAGCATGTAGGCACTATTTGATAAAGTCATTCTACTATTTCCAGCTCATCTAAATTGTTTTTCTGTCATACTACATGCTTCAGAAATTCTCATTCAGTATTAAGCATTAAATTTATTCCTGCTCTTAGATTTAGATTTTCATATTGGAGTTCTTCAATCATCTTCTTTTCTTCTTTTGTATTTAAATATCTTGCTTCTTTTTAAAGTGTACTGTTATTTGTTCAGGATTTACAACAGGTAAATCTAAACTTTACAAAAATTTAGGGAAAGCTCTTATCTGTACTGCATAAATATTTTTGAGTTCCAACACTTATATTGGAGTCCAACTTTTCTATTTCTTTACTTGTTATTTCTTTTCGGTTTTCTATTTTTCAGTGTCTTTATAAATTCTTTCGTTAATCTTAAATATAATTGTGATTTCTGAAAATCATTTTCTTCCTAGTTGCAGGCAAATTCAGCTAATGCTTTTTGAAATTCATTTTTAGATCTCAAGATAAAAAGCTTGTATCTCTTTTAATTAAACTGAAAAAGTCTTAAAAGAGACAAAAGCTTGCAGGAGCCACAGAACTCCTGTTTTAATGTGCGTTGCTAACGCTCAAAAAGCTGATAAAAGTAAAAAACAAAAAGATCTGTTCACTGTAAAATATTAAGAAATAGAAAATCACTCAAAATCCCATTTTGAGCTTGAAACTCTTGTAAAATCTTTTTCAAGTTTTGAAGCGAGCAAAAGAGTTTATGTTGTCGGAAAAGTCTTGATTTTGTTTCTAATATTTATCAGACTAAACTATAAAATTCTTTGAACTTAAAAGCCTTGCTTGCTTGGCTGTATTATTTCAAAAGAAATAAAAAGTCTTGATTTTTGATTTTAAAGAATAGTATTTTTGTTTGTAGGATGTAAAAGAGGTAAGATATTTCTCCTACCTCTGTTATTCTAGTTTCGTATCTGTTAAACTCTTCTAAATTAGTCGTATAATTAAAAAGCGCTTGACGACAATGATCAGGTCTCTTTTCTGCTAATGAAGAGTCAGTATCCCGTTCCTACATTTCCTGAATTCCTCTCCAACAGGAAGGAGTCTACCGACAATCACATTAGCCTCTCAAACTCAGACGTAAATGATCAATCGCCCTCTACAAACTAGGCCAAACCAATACCTCATAATCAGTTTTCAGCAAAAGAAGCTGCCCGACATCCAAGAGTCTAGTTTCCTTGGCAGCGTCGTCAATCCAAAGTGCAACTCTCTGTCTCTGACGCAGACCTTTTCTCCTTATTCCTGGAGCCCAACAATTAACTAACCTTGATACTACTTCATATTTCACATAAGTCTGCGAATGGGGATAGCTGGAGTCTCCCTCCATCACCTCAGGCTGTAAGTAGTCAGAGGTGTACAACGACTGCAATATATGCCTATCGTTAAGGTCTTGTCCTTTGAGCAGCATAAACTCTCTTTTTAGCCTTCTTCAGTAGCAATATATCTCGAGCCTGAAATATCCTCAGCAATTTTCTTATATTCCATCACACAAATGCTGCTCCAGTCAGTCAATTCTCTCCCTTTGTAGACTTGCCTTATCTCCAATCTCTTTGGTCTTTCTTGACGAGTCCAACCAAGAAGCGATTTCAGAGACTCCTGCACAGAGGCAATATAATCTTCATTCACTTCAAGAACCTTTCCTGCTTCCTTTGACTTTTGGGTTGCTTGCTCGTGCTCGCGTACATCACAGCCTCAGCAAGTTCTGCTCCTTCTCAACAATAACTTTATAGTCCGATTTCACAGAGATGAGTGTTTCTTTTGCACTTTCAGAAGTTACTCTGACCTTCCAAATCTTCCACCTTTACTGGAGTTTCCTTCTGCAAGATCATCCCCAACAAATGGACTAGTCCAGCACTGCTTTGGAGGCCCTAACCTCAAAGAGCTGTTCACCCTATCAATACCTGGTGCCTCTGATGAACCTGCAACCTCCTTCATGGAAGTGTACTCAAGCGTCAGCTGGGTAGACAGTCTCTCCAATAGACCAAAACGCAGCACCACACACACAGGAACTCCTGCATTTCCTACCATATTTCTAGTAGCAAGATCCATTCCATAACATTTCTGACAAACTCCCTCCACATGCAATAGCACAAGTCAACGCTATCTCCTCTAATTGCAGTAATATTTGAAGTTTCGTAGCAGCTCAAAGCTGATTTTGCAAATAGTTCCACGCTCTCAAAACGACAGCTCCATTTTGAATCCATTACATCCTCTCCACAATACTCTACTACAAATCAAAGATCAGAATTTTTCTCTCCGTAATCTCAGATTCTTCTTTGGTATAGACACCCAGAACTCTGTACAGCCGATCATCTTCCCTCCTGATCATTCTCTGAGAAACATCACCAAGAGTATCTAGTCAAAATAACATCCAGATTCTGCAGTTCCTCGAAAAGCAGTATCGGCCTTTCGCAGCGACCAGAGCAGAGCTGAAATAAAATATTCAATTAGTTTCAACTCTCTACGAAAGAAGACTTAATTGGAAGTTCAATAATTTCTCCCTGTGGATTCACAACTAGTCCTTCATCACCTGAAATCTGAGTAAGATGGGTTTTGAGAACCTCTCGTCTCCAGAATCAATCATCGTATAGACTATTCTCATCTGATAATAGATTTCAAATTCGTTTCACATCTCTTCATCAAGTGTCCAAATCTTAACAATCAATCTTATGTTTTCTATCCTCAGAGGAGAAAATCCTGTAGAAAAGAATTTTCAAGACCCTATCCAGCTTCTACATCACTAGCTCTCAAAATATCTTCTTTTTCCTTTGGTACCTTCATATCAAGGACGATGATAGAAGTCGCGCCAAAGTAGAACATGTTTGAATCCATAATCCTGTGATCGCATCAGCAACCTTTACCGTAGTCTCCATATCCTATTTATCAAAGACCTCACTCAAAAGTCTTTTGAGATCCTTATTTCCCATCTTTCTATTTTACATACACGGATAGTTTCTGGCAAAATAGAATTTTCTGAAAATCACTTTTCTAGCACTTCAGTCTACCATCAAGTTACCACAATTTTATCTTTTGAGCTGTACCTGTTTATTACTGAAAAGCTACCACATCATAAAGAAGCCAAATTCACTAGGATAGATTTTTCTTTCCATTCCTCCGTCGTATTGTAATCAGGATATTTTGGATTGAAGAAATCAGTTAAAGTAGATTCAAGCACCATATCTTGAGAGTGTAATCGTTTAGCCTCAGAACCCAGTTTTGATAATATATCTGTCTGCTGCAATAAGTCTACGGCTTCTTTTTGAGTTTCATCTGATAGGCAAATGAACCGCCAGTCGGTCACACATCAAAGTCGTATTAAATGCAGGACACACAAGAGGACGAAGTCTGATTGTTTTTCACCAGGCATCAACTTGATTTTTGAAGGCTCAATAGAAAGTCTGAGGAAGCGTTGGTGCACGGTTAAGAAGCACATATTTGTCCTGATCACTCTTCGAGGAATTTCAGGCAGTTTGGATCTTCTTTAATGAGTTTTTCCAGCTTTGCTTTTGCTGTATAAACGATCCTTTTCAATCAGCTTTCGATAATAAACAGGCGCAAACATCTTTTACTGCAATATAGATCGAAGCCCACATTCACCTAGTTTCAAATCTGACGCTACGGTAATAATTTGATCACTAGAATAATCCACTCTCTTTCCGAGCAAGTTCTTTCTAGACTCCTTCCTTTTCCAGAAAAGCTATATCGGAAATAGATTTGAAGACTTTGATTCCTGCTCCTGCTTTACCAGCAGCATTCTTTTCTCCTACTAAAAGATTGTTAATAGACTCCTGAAGCAGTCTGATTTCATTCTTTTTACGATATCAGGCATCTAACTTGGATCATCTTCTTAAGTCTGATATTTCTCATCAGCACCCTTCATAGAAAAAGGTTTACATCTGATGAAGCAAATCTTCCACCATCAAGCTGCACCACTGGTCTAATGTCAGGTGGATCACAGGAAGCTTTCTGATAATCATATTTTCTGGCTTCACTCCGATAATGTAGAGATTGATCAAAAGTTTAATTAGACCCATTGCCTTTTCTTTCTCTGATCAGCTGATCTATTAGATGGAACTCCCTACTCTTCCTTTCATTTCTCTCTACATCAATAGCTTTGCAGCATTTTGAGGATTCCTTCCAGGTCCAGGAAGCGAAAAAACCAGTTTAGGAAAAACTGACTGAAAATATTTCTATAGTCAGACTCCAAAACGGTCGCTCCAAACTTAAGATCAGCTACAAGCGATTTGACTTTGCGACTTCATTTTCAAGAGAAGCTTTATTTTCCTCTCATACAACTTTGATTCAGCGAGTTTTTTACTGTCTTTCTCTGAAATGATTTCTTTCTTTTGAAAAGCTCATCAAGTCCTTGCATTGTCGCTCAAAATCACTACTGATCTTATCTTTTATCTGTTCTTTTTGGTCGCTTCATCTACCTCTTTTACAACCACACTATTTCATGAAAGTCAGAATTTTATCTATTTCATTAGCTGAAAAGCTGAAGAAGCTGGTAATACCTCCAGATGGAGAGTTTTTATACCTACATGCACAACTGGAGAGGCGAGATCTCATATGTCCCATTCCTCACCTTTCTTTCTCTGAACTTATTACTTCTACTCCACATCTTCACAGACGATTCCCTATATCTGACTCCCTTTATATTTTTCCACAACTACATTCAAAGTTCTTCACAGGACCAAAAATAGACTCACAAAAAGTCCACTCTTGGCTTTCCCTGTCCTATAGTCTACAGTACCTGGACTGTCTACTACATACTGTGACCACTTTTACAACTTCTCCATGTAAACAGAGTTACCATAATCCATCAAATTTTGTTTTTCGGTTCATTAGGACCGCTATATAAAAAGTTAAAAGGTGATATCGGCTGTCATTGAGCAAATCGAATCTAGTTTTTCCCTTCTGAATTACCACAGCTCATTATATTTATCTGCACACAAACACTCCATTACTCCAATCTCGCCCGCAAAATCTTCAAGATCTTCAACGACTTTCTTTCCAATCATTTTCTCCTTGTCTTCAGACTCAGTCAGCCTCATCATCAGCACCTACTTGTTCAAGAAGCTGTCATAATCCCTGAAGTCAAAGGCTCTTGATTTTTCCATTCTCTCTGATGAATCGTTTCCAGTTCATCAGCAGTCAGTTCAATATTCTGACCCAATCCTTTGAAAGAGATAAGTCGAAGATTTAAGTGATCTGGTAATCCTCAGACTGGTTTCTGGGATTTGATAATAGATTCATAGAGTTTACTTCTACCAATCACACCATCAGATTTCACCCGTAAGCATTTCTTGTAAAGTATATACTGCAGAGCGCGCCTCCAAAAGCCTACACTTCCATCTCTCCAAATCTCTGTCCTCCTTGTCTGGATTTTTCCTCCAAAGCGGCTGTTGAGTAATCAAAAGAGAAGACCAACTGATCTCATGATCTTGTCCTCCACCATATGCACGAGCTTGAGCAATTATATCCAACCGTTACCTGCTGGAGCATGCTGTTCTCCGTTTCTCCATCATAAAAGCGTAGTTCTGAGCTTATCTTCTAGTCCCAGCTTGAGCAAGTTTTACAATATCTTCTACTCCAAATCCACCAAAGGTAGGCACTGCAAATTTCACACCAAGTTCTTTGAAAAGCAAAACCCTAACTGAGATTCAAAAGCTGACCAAGGTCTCCTATGAGAAATTACTCTAATGAGTTAGCACTACATCAACTGGTCTTCCATCTGCTGAATATGGGTATATTCTCTTCTGGAACGACGATCGCAACGATATCTCCCTTGTTTCATGCTTACCTGCAAGCTTATCTCAGACTTCAATTTTTCTGGTAGAAGCCACATAAACTTTGATCTTTTTTCCTCACTCCAGCCATGAGGTTATCTCCTCGCATCAAGGATCACCCACATCTACGACCTTCCTTCCACTCCAGAAGGCATAAGAGTGAAGTATCTTTTACGTTACTTGGACTTATCTCCAAAGATCGCCTGAATCAGCTTTTCCTCTGGAGTAAGCTCTCTCCCTTCGAGAGGATCTTACCAATACAAATCCTCCTTTCACAATAGAACCAATCCTGATAATTCCTTCCTCATCAAGATTTCCCTAGTTTCGCCATCGCAACTCCAGGAATATCATTCTGTTCTTCAGGGCCAAAGCTTGGTCTCTGCGAAACCTCAACTCGTATTCGTTAATCATGATGGAAGTCAATCGTCATCTTTTGATCAGTCTTTGAGAAATTACAATTTGCATCCTCGTAGTTATATCCTTTCCATGGCATAAAAGCTTACTCTAAGCGACTCTCCTGACTGCCATTTCTCCATTTTACGAATCAAGGTCCTTCTCAGAGCGAAAATCGCCTTTCTTCACCTTCGCCCCAAATCTACACAAGGCACCTGAGTAATACAGTTTTTGAGTTTGACCCATCGAAAGTCGTCAAGTGATATTCTTCGTTCCCGTCGTTTATATTTTAGCTTTAACACTTCCTCCATCTACAAACTCACCTCCATCAGCTCCAGCTTTAATCACTGCATGCGTCATTCTACGATATCTCTCTCAAAGTCCAGTTCCAACGGAGTGGAGCATCATTTTTGAGGAGCGCAGCTGCTGTCTCTGCATGGTTAGTCTACAGAAGCACTGCACCGCATCGTTAGGATCTACAGAAAGGAATCAAAGAGGTATTAGGAGAAAAATCTGACTCAAATTCACATCCATATGTACATCGTCATACATGGAAGGTCTCTACTTTCATCAAAATGTCTTGCTGCAACTCTCAGTAGAAAGGATATTGTTATGTTCATCCAAAGGAGTCACTGCATCGGCAATCCGCATTTTTCATCCATTTCTCTGGAGAAATATATTCAATTTCCCCAGTAAAAACGGCTTTTACAGCGATCGGTTTTTGAGTTTTCCATAGAACTTTTCATGCAGCAGCAAACTCCTCATCAATCACTTCATTTTCCTTGATAATCACTTTCCACGTAGGTCCCTTTGCATCAAGCTCCTATATCACGATGAGCTATTCTACCAACGAGCGATTCAGCTTTTGGTCTCCTCATTTCACGATTTTCAATGCAGGTGTCTCAGGAAACCTTCATCATTAATTCTGCTATGAGAGATTGGTAAATTACCAGTCCACATTCTGTCCTTCTGGCGTCTCAATTGGACAACTCCTACCATAATGCGAAGGATGCACATCTCTCACCTCAAATTCTCGCAGTTTCTCTTTTTAGACCTCCAGGTCCATAGGGCGATAATTCTTCTCTTATGCTCAATTCTCAGAAAGCGGGTTGATCTGATCCAAAATTGAGAAAAGCTGACTGGTCGGAAGAGACGGATAGAGTTATCAATCATTTTGGAAGTTTACGAGATCAGTGATTTTCTAAGCGGATTTTCCATATTGAGAACGGAAAGTTTTCCTCTCACACTCTTTACAAACTTTCTCATCACAGGTTGTAAAATGAGAATACAAATTCCTCCCATCGTTCTCACCCTCTTGTTGGAAAGATGATCAGAATCATCAGTATAAAAAGCCTTTTTCTGATTACAGAGATTTACAAGATATTTCACACCAGCTTCTACAAGATCTGCTCCATCAAAAATATTTGCCTCAGCGGATTTCAAAGGCTTTTTGAGATTGAGTTTGCATTAATCTTCTCCTTGCAATGTATTCCAACATAGATTCTTTCAGGAAGCAAGAACTGCCCTTTCTACATAATCCAAAGCTGACTGTACATCAATCAATTCTCCTAGCTTTCCATAAATATACTCTGCCGCAGAAATCGCATCAACGGTTTGTGTCTTTTTTCAGGGTAATATCAATAAAATCAATATCTTCCTCTTCCAAGATGCATCAAACACTTCTCTAATACTTTCATCGGTTTCTAGACCGAACACTCTAAAGCAAAGAGGTAATTGGGAACTTTCTAGATTTATTGATTCTCGCAACGATATTTCAGGTTTTCTACATTTACTCAAGCCAAGGTCCATTTTCAGGAATAAGCTTGAAAGAATACCAAAAATCTTTCTTTCCATAAAAGATACCATAAGACCTAATGATCTAGAGAAATGATCACTCTTTCCAACTCCATTGATAATGTAAGAAGCTAGAAGCGTCATCGAAAGAAGAATTAATAGTTTGCTCTCTTGTTGAAAAGCACTCTCTCTGATACTTTCTTTTGTTTCTCATCTTCAATTCTTTCCACTGAGCTTTTACTTTAGCCGTGATAATTCCTCAGTAGGTAGCTCTTTTCTTCCTAGTATCTACAGTTTCAATTGTTCAGAAACCTCTAAATCTGAAATATTTACATAGAGCTTATCTCCAGCAATATCCAGATATTCTACATCAGAAAAGCTTTTCCAAGATAGATATTTACAAAATCAGCTATCCTCTTTTCTAGGCTCAAGAAGATCAGCAATTCCCCATAGCTCCTTGGCTGAGTAGGAAGATTCTACCATCCTACTGATAGTAATCTTTGAAAAGTTCCTGCAAATGAGGAGGGAAAGCAAAAGAGGCACTCCGCCTTGATCAGGGATATCATTTCGTTTTGAAGTCTTTACTTCTGATGTTACTGAAGCCTTTGTTGTTTTGCTTCCAGTTTTTCTTCGTTGTTATGAAACAGAAAAAGAGGACTTAGTTGTCTTACCAGCCTTTTCTGCTCAAGTTTGCTGTTACCATATAGGTCGTTTATAGTGTAGAAAATAAACAAAATAGTAATTTGAGAGTGTAGATAGACAAATTATGAGAAACAGCATTTTTCCCAAAGACCACATCCATTTCAAAAGCCACGATCTCAATTATTCTCTATTTTGTGTTGACAATCTTAATAGTGATTACTTTATTTTGATTTTCATAAAAAGAGGAAATACCATCAAAATAAACTTGATTTTTTCTTCTTAAAAACTAAAAGACAGAATACTTCTACCTTTGAACAGTTAATTGATGCCTTCCCTTTAGCCTTCACGAGCAAGATCTCCAGTCGAATCTGTTCTCTAAATCCATGAGTCGACTCATGCCACTGGATTTTGAGTTCGCCTTAATGATATAAGAACATGATACTAATCAAATAAAACAAACTATCTACTAATAAAAGTTGAGGAGTCCAACGTTCTTGCTCTGATAAATCTCCTATCTTATTTCTTCTAATCTTTAGAATTTCCAGTGTAGAGCCTTGGTTTAATATCTCCAAATCTTGTAAGATAATATTTTAAGATAGGAAGAGATTTCCAGTTGATATATTTTTGCATTTTCTTTGCTTTTGCAAAAAGTGATCTTCTGACCTATTTCCTATCTTTTTAATCTCTTCAATCGCTCTATCAAATTCAGACTGAGTTTCTCAAAGTGGAAGCAGTCTGTTCTTTTTCCCATGTAGATTTATACTTTATCTACTGAGTTTATGTACAAGAGCATAGCTTTTAACTTCTCACTGTTCTGGAGAGATTGAGAAGATAAGAAACAAAATACGCTTTAGTATTCTTGTCTTTGAGTTTTGAAAGAAAGATTTTGAATTCAGATTTCATCTTTACTTCAATCTGCTTCATCAGCCAAAAATGCCTTTCTGTCAGCTTCTGATGTTTGCATTGAGCAAGAGCACAAGTTCGTAATTTTGCATTAACGCTGAAATAGCGTTAAATAAAAAGAGTTGGAGAGCTACTTTCAGTTCCAGCTGATCAATGCAATATATATAGCATTCTCTAGAAAACAGAAATCAAGAGATTTCTGCAAGTCACATAGAGCATAGGAAATCAAACAGATCTATGAGAGAAAGCAAAAGAGGCACGAACATATCTCAGAAGAGTTTTTACAAAAAGACTCAGAACTCAAACCTCACCACCCATCACTATCTGCAGTCAGAGAAACCATCCAAAACGACATTTTTATCCAGGAAACTTTGTTGCTCTACGAAAAACGATATTTTTGACAGAAAACCTTTTGCTGCCTTCATTCAATAAAAAGGAAATTACCTTCCCTGAGGACTGATTTTTATGTAAATTTTGAAGTTCTTTCGCAAGCTGATATCTACACAGAGACAAATACATTTCCAATGCATCTTCACTCAACACTCCATGTAGCATATCTTTCTGGAAGTTTCTCCTCTAATACTCGCCCCAGCATCCTTAAACCAGCTTTACTTTGTGCCATAATACTTGAGCAATTCTTTGATCCGCTAGTCTTAAGATTTTCAGCTGCTTCAAATGCAGCGAAATGACTTTACTTCTAGAGTCTGATTCATGGCTTCTATTGAGGATGTGCTTCCATTTGCCTGACTTTTGAAGCTGTCTTTGATGCATTTTAGAGATGAAAAGAGGCAAGTCTGATTTTATTTTGATAAGCAAAATGATTTTAGTTTTGAGCCAGCGCAGCAGATTCAGTGTAAACTGAAGCTTTCTCAGAGTTCCCATCTTTTGACGTAGTGATCCTCAGAGGAGCTTTGGAAGATATTTTGATTCTGTCTCCACACCACTGCTCTATTCCAGCATCATCACCACCTGCTACCAGAACTTTGTTTCTCGAAAGTTTTGATATAGTAACTCATATCATCCTCTTATTTTGGGAACTATCTCATTTTCTCTGTATCCAATTCCAAAACTTACCCACAACCCTCTCAATAAACCCTACTCCAAATAACGATTCAATCCAGATTTTGGAAATAGCACGTAGATCTGAGGAGAGTGAGAATAGCTTTAGAAAGTTTCAGACATATTAAAAAGCTACTTGGAGTCAGTCATAACATGAAATGTTAGCAGTCCAAATTCAGAAAGCTTCTCTACTTTTTCAAAATCCAAAAGGAAATGTAAAGACTCAATCTCATACTCAGACTTTCGTTCCAACACACGAGGCTGATTCTTCCTATTTCCTATAGTAATCATATCACTAAAAGTCCAAAACTCAAACTGAAGACCAAACTGTAAACACTCACGTGCTAGCACAAACGAGTAACAGCCAACAATACTCCATGATGCTGTACCCACTGCAAAAGCTTCATTTTCACATATCGCTCTGAGCTGAATATCTCCTACACTCAACATTGCAACTTCTCATAGACATTTTCTCAGAATTACTTTTAGCCAGTGTAACAATACAAACGAGCAAGGTTTCTTCTGTAAGTTCCGATAAAGACAAAAGAAACTCTGCAACTTCAGATTCTCGAAAGAACACCTCAAACACTTGTGAAGAAAGCTCTCCAAGGAAAATAAATAAACAGTTTTGTCTATTTCTTCTCGTTTCTGAGAAAAGTGATACTGTTCTCCTGAGATTTATTCTACAGACACTGGCGGGCCAGTACAATCCTCAGTTCTTCTTGGAAATTCCACTTTGGGCTGTTTCTGGATCTCTGTTTCTCATGGTTCTGATCATGTCCTTTAGGAAGCAATCACGGTTTCTATCTGCTGTTTTGATTACTTTCAAAGAACTTGTAAATCTGTTCTCTCGCGAAGAGAGGAATAATCACAAGGAAGTTTCTCCTTTTCATATACTTCGTTCTAATTGATAAAACATCCACACCTCTACACATACGCCTGCCAAAACTTTCGAGAATCTCACAGTTTTTCCATCAGCGATCACAGTCTGATTATTTCTATAATTGCACAACACTCTTACGGTGTCGCACGCTGTATTATTCACTCCAGTAGCCAACAATACGATTTCTCCCGTCTTTGTCAGCCGCGATATTTGAGATTCAGCCTTCTTGCTTGAAAATCCAAAAAGCAGTCATGGGAATGCGTCTCGATAAGCATTCTCTACAAAGGCATTCGGCGTCTCAGGTCAAGAGAACGAGACTTTCAACCGTAAACCTCACCACTGAAAGCGAGGCTAAACGAGCGAGGAAGCGCAGATCTGCAAGAGCCTCCATAGAATTCTGCAAAATCTGGCGATAATACTGACTCAGACATTTTCTCACCAGCAGGCAAAACCACGACTTGCTCGCACCTTTTGGGATCAGATGACGCTCTACAGAAAGTCCTGCATGTGTCTCTTCCCATGGAGTTCCTTGCCTCATACGGCGATAGCAGCAGCCTGAATATCACAATGGCATATGCTGCAAATCATCTTCGTTGAGGATTTCGTCTCACATGATAAGCCGTCACTGGAATCTCTCCAGTCCCACTCAGTCGCTGAGCATCTCTCTCTCCATTCAGTAAGCGTCCTTCTTCCTTCTCCTCCTGGAAAGTAGCCTCGTTCCTACAACATTCAGGATCCACGACGTTTCAGCACCTGCATCGAGTAAAACCTCTCCTCTACGATCTTTTCAAAGTAGTATATTGCAAAACAGCCTGCCTCAGCGAACATTCCAACTCCCTTGAGAAAGCAGCTTCTCGCACTCCAAGCTTCACCTCTCTCACATCAACTCCATATCGTGCTTTTTCATCAGTCTTACAATATTAGATCCAAAGCCTGAAAATCAAACTGCGGAACTCGTCCAAAAGAATTCTGAACCACTACTATTTTCGACACTCATCTTTCCCTCTGGAACCCCAGGTAGATGCAAGCAGTATTCGGCATTTTGAGGAGCCAGCTTTTGTAAGTTCTAGCATCTACTCTGCGCATGCACAGGTTTCCGCAACTCTTGAATCTGGATTTTGAGATTTTCGCACCTTCAACTTAATCCTTTTTGAGCAAGCAAGTTGCTTTCTTTGTTGAGCTTTTGAGTCGATCAATTTCAAGCTGGAGAGCTTTCCTCAAAGTCATCCAAGACAAGAATCGCACGCCAATATCAAAACACTTTTCTCATAGCTACTGGCACAGCCTATATCCCGCAAAGTCATCTCTCACGAACTTTCTTAAGATCAATCATCATGTTGAATAAAAGCACTGACTTTAGTGTAGTCTTTTGTGCTCTAAGTCTCAGTAGAGAAGTTAAGCCTCACTTTTATACAGTCCATTTCGAAGCCTGAAAAGACCATCAGCGTTTACCTTCTAGGCCGAGAGAAAGGACTTCAAAGGACTAAGCCGAAAATGATGATCTCGCAAAGGCTGGATCTTTCACGTTCTACAAACAAAACTTCATCAAGAATCCATGTTCCTCGAATTGGCTGACCTTTTCTGGCAGACAAAGTGAAACCACACACTTTCGGCGCAGAAAATAGCCACGATAACAGCACACACCCCACGAGAGGATCTTTTGAAGGGTTGAATTTCTCTTGCTCATACTAATTTAGCCTTTCCTGACAATGTAGCATGCTGTTCATCTGAGGTTAACGCGCAAAACCCCTTTCGCATAAGATCAGAAGCTGTGTCGCTCAAAGGTGATGTCAACTTTTTGAATGCACCAACGTCTTAACATGATCCATTCAAAAGGCAGCTTGAAAGCGAGGTTTATCAATCATCGCTCCGGGTATCCATCCCTACATCCATGCGTAATCGTGATTTCGATTGCTGTTCATCGCCACTGACTCGCAAAGTGACTGAGCACACATTCGATGAGGAGCAAAGAACCATGAAACATTGATAGCACCAAAATCGGCAAATCAAGGAAGACTTTGAGGCATCAGTTTTCCATAGGCAATCACTACGAAAAGTCAGCCTACTTTCTACTTAACCAGTCAAAAGTTTTTCTCGAGAAAGGTCTGGATAGGATGCGTGAGTTTGGATTTCTTCTGAAGAGCAAGCCAAGATCTAAAGTGACAGCCTGCTTTGATAATATTCGGGTGAGTTTCAGCCTCCCAATCAGGCTTTGTCCTCGCAGCGTTACCACGCCAACTACTCTCAAACCTCTTATCACAGCACAAAGCTTCAAAAAGGAACCCAATCGGAGCCGAAGAAGAAACACACTACACGACAATGTTCAGGATCATAAATTTTTGCGCATGCCCAGGTACAATGTAAAAACCCTGATCAGACACCCTCGCAAACGCATGCCAAAAAGCCACATCTCTTGAAGCATCGTCAAGCCATACTCGCCCACAATGTGGCTCATGCATGACAAATTCTCCTTCAGAAAGACAGCAGACCTCGATTCTGGAGAGCGTGTAGACTGATAAGTTACGAATAAACCCAATTACGATCCAAGCCAAGCCACGTTAATCTAGCAAAAGAAAACTGCGCGAAAGAAACTGCACATTCAGAGATAGAGAGGTAATTCTTGCTTCTTCTGAGGTATGAGGAATTGAATACAGCTATTTGACAAGAGATAGCTGTTGTGAAAAATTATATTTTATCACTCATCTCCTCTTCTGAGTCAACCAACTCAAACTCATTTCCCATAAGAGAGAGAGACAGATAATCTCACCTATACTATCCTCAAACACATGGAGAAAAAGCTCATCTACCAGAAAAGCTATCCTTTCTGTAGCCATCTGATACACTTCATCGAATTTCACTCTCCTGAGAAAACATGCTCAAACGAAGCTTTTGAGCTGATAAGACCAACTAGCGTTAATATACTTCCAGTACGTGCATCAAAAACCCTACAGTTTCCAAATATCAAGCATCAGCAGAAGATAATAATTTTCTGCAGTTTATCTCCTCCAGCGTGCACTAGCTGGTCGAGAGACCTAATCCAACCAAAAGTGGAGTATCTAGAACCTCTATCCTCATACCTTCGCCTGAACATGAGCTTGAGTAGATCTCTCATTTTCGAAGAGAAAAGCTTGCAAACCAAAAGGCAAGAACCACACAAAAGACCGGAAACAAACAGCTGTCTGATGTTGCTTCAAAACAGGGAAACAAGCCATTGCTAGGAGCAAAACAAGCTCAAAGCAAAGCAGCCCTAGAAATCAAGTTGCGCTAGATACTCACGAACCAGAGGACAACAATCTAAGAAAGACACTCCCATTTTCTTTGATCCAAGAAAGAAAAAGAAAGCTGGTGATGGAAAAATATAAAACGTCAACGGAAAAATAAAACAAGAAAACAACCATAATTATTTGGACCAGAAAAAGCCCTGCACACCTCAAAAGTACATCAAAACCCGTCAAAGAATAAAGAGGAGGATTTACCTCTAAAAAGTCGAGCTCATCTAACTTTCCTTTGAAAGATCCCAACGAAAGAGAGAGTAATCTGGGAAGCAATTTCCAAACTGCCAGTATTCTGACCGAGCATTACGATACCGACCAATCTCTATTTTAAACATGGCACAGTTCAGATTCTGCCTGTTTGCCCAAAATACCAATCCAACTGCCGTCAAGAGAACACTCTATCCACCACAGTCCATATTTGATACCAATCAAAAGCATATCACTGGACTTTTGTAAGGAAAAGAAAAATGGAAACTCAGCGACAGGAAACCCGGCAACCTCCCAAACTCCTGAAATCCAACTTTCTGTCGCACCATTGTTCAAAATAAGCTTCCAATAGTTAATTCCCAAATACTGCACACTCCAAAGAGAGACTCAGCCAGACGCTATCTCTACAAATTGCAAATCATTGAGGATCCAATCGCCGTAATCCATAATCCAAAAATTGCACGACTCAGATGACGATGCCACCTGAAAACAAAACTACCATGGGTAGCCAGAGCATTTTCATCACTACGAAAACACTCAAGAGTATGCACAAGTAGATGCAGTAGCAAAAACTGATCACGATCAGAAGAACCAGTCTGAGTAATATTTACAGTTAAATAATTTTCTTAGTCTCACGTTTCCTGTCAAAGTATCTCGAAAGTTACGGTATCACTCAACCTCTTTTATGCAAAGGAACCTGAATTTCCATTCCTGTTTCAATAGTGCTGGTTTTGTCCCAGATTGTGCTCTATTTCCCTTTATTCCAGGTACAGTTTCGTAATCGTATAAGTCAATTGTAGAAGGAAGAATAACATTGATTACATTCCCTTATAAATCTGGATAAATACATCAAGATTATCTTCAGATACCCCGTAATATCTTCAATAGCTTTTTACTGAGATCATGAATTTCACCTGTATCATTCTCCATAAATGAATACGTATCTCAAGCATTATAGAGATAAACTGCATTTTGGTAGAAACTATCTGCCTGATCCACGTAGTACCAGACTTTACTGTAACATCTCTGAACAATTATCTATCAAATTTCTTACCTTAGTATAGGATCCCTGTCTTTGTTGCATCTGCATAAAAGAAAGATCAAGCACTTAAAAAGCTGCCTATCCATCTCCAAAAACCGTTCACTTTTTACTCTGCTGCGTCAATTTTTACCATAGAATTTTGATCAACTTTAAAAACTGACTCAGAATAATCATTCAACCCTTGTTTTTCAAGTCGATATTATTTTGATACTCAATCTCTGTTTCTTGATACAAAAGAAGTATAGTCTAATCACGTTTTTATTTTCCACCTTTCAAAATGGCAAAACTCCTTTTTTATCATAGCAACGCCGGATTTCAAGATGAAGAATTCTGAATTCCTGATACTGTTCTCCGAGCAAGGACATCATTGCGAAATCACTTCATGAAAAGGAGGAAAATGTGAGGAGCTGAACAACAATAGAAAAAGTCTGACTTTTGAGGAAGTTCAGGCTTATGAATATGCTATGCACTATTTGTCAGGGATGAAGCGGAGCTACAAAGGGCTTTTCAAAACGAAAAATACCTCAATCTTGCCCGTAAAGCAAAAGCTATAGCTGCAAACTTTGTATTGCTCAACCTTACTTTCGATTCTGGACTTTTGAAAGGGAAACAAGCTACTGGTTGGGACGACGGATTTCGAACACAGATAAAATATCTACAGCAAAATGGAGCTATTTTAAAGATGAAGAAGTCGTTCAAGACTGAAACCTCTACTGCTTAACGGTCCAGCTGCCGCAACAAAATTTGCTCGAACCATACTGCAGATTACCTAGAGAAGACTTTTTAATTCGGCAATTTTTGTCCATAATTCTTGATCTCTTCCTCCTCCTCTTCATATAAATTTTTCTTCCAAAATTCTAATTTCATCATAAATCTTGATCAACATTTCCTTCCTGAGGGTGAAGGATAAGGTTTTTCGTAGTGTCATAATCAGCTCCTTGATTAGCTCTCTTGAGATTGAGAAACAAGTGTTTCTCTTTTATTCTTTTCACCAAAAGAGACCACGATCCCTTCCTTGTAAGCCTTCTCTTAGCCCTTTTGCAATATCAGAGATAATTACTAATAAGCTCTTCCATAAAGGAGGAAAATTACTTTTGTTCCGAGGCATCTGCATTAGGATACGGTTTTGTTTGATCAGCAAGGATTTGCAATAATACTGATCTTTTGCTGTATGTATAAATTGTTGTTGTTTTGCCCATTCTAACTAGTTGTTTTAAAAGCTCTTTATTATCACAATGATATATATAATCAATCACACTATCAAAAATTTGTAATCTTCCTCAAGATACTCTCTCTATCTAGTTTCAGCTCACCAACAATCACGAAAAATCCTGATAATCAAAAGTAAAATTTAGATTTCAAATTTTCTTAGATCCTATATGGAGGGGTTTCTAGTCATGCGATATTATTAAGAGTAAATATATCCTTTAGTAGATTAGTTTGATTGTAATTTTTAAGTTCCTTTATCAAAGGATTATTGTTTCTCTCACGAACAACCGTTTTAATATATTGAGGTGGAACTCAAAATTTTGAGACTCTCAACCATCATCAATAACCCAGGAAAATATCATCAAGTGTAACCCTTTCTTTTGTTTCCTTTGAACTTTTTCTTTTGAGAACCCATAACACAAGGCATCAGAGCCCCTATGTCCATGACCTTGTTCCATATCAAATAAAGATCATATGATATTTTTCTCTACTCACCAATTTGCCGTTCAAGTCAACCCCTCTATCGTTCTAAGACCTGTTTGTAAAATAGAGTCTCATGTTCAGAGTGCGTTTGATGAATAACATATAAATTATTCTCAAAATCAAGATCATCAACATTAAATCTGATTTTTCTAAAATTTTAGAAATTGATACTTTTTCACTAGTATCAGAAAAACTTCTTTGATTCTCAAGATCATTTTCTCCATTATTTAATCTTTCTTTTAATTTTCTAAGCTTAGCTGAAGTAGCTGCCACCATGTCTTTTCCCATGTCTGTTTTGATTTTTCTTTCGACTATAGGTGCATTCTCTTGATATTTTTCCTTGAATCTTTCTAAATTCTGAGAGATTTATCCTCAGTTTTCCTCGAAATGAACGAGATCAGCCGTCCTCAAGCTCTTTGAGAATCCGACCATCCAAAAGATAATCACTACCAGCTTTTTATCAGAATTTTTCTTCCATTTTTGTATCCTTGAATGTATTTGCAAACCTCCCAAAAAGTGGAGTGAGTGATACTGCCAAGGACATCCTGATCAAGCCACTTCACTTACTGTAGCATCAGTAATCTGCATTCCTGTAGAAAAATCCTTTCTCAGCCATTGTGTAAAGCAGCTCCATAGATACTTTTCGTGGCATCTACGCCAATTCTGGGATCAGGTCGTATTTCCACTAGCTTCCAATCCTTTTGCGATCTGCAAAATTCTTCTGCACATCTATCTCCTGCAAATAATCATTGGTAAACGCCTTTTGACCAATCCAATTCCCACGATTTTATAGTTAATTCATCCAGCTGTTTTTGACCGGTAGTCAAATTCAAATTCTGGATTTGATCAGCAACAGACTGAAGCTTCGCTTGATAAGCAGAAGGATCATTACAAAAACTTCTTGCTTTTACTACCGAGTTGCACTCCGTTCTGACCCATAGTGAATTACAACCTATCTCCTGCATCAGTCAGATTTTTGAGCTGTTCAGCTACTGAATGCTGAATATGGTTCCGTTAGCCAATTCATGAGATCAAACTCGAAGTGATCTGAAGATGCCAATTGCCTAGCCACTTCGAATGTTGAACAACAGAATCTGAAGAAAACTCCAGTTCAAGTCAAGGCTTTGTACTCAAGAGCAGCTCCCTAGAGATAAAGCTGTTGTCAGTCCACATTTCCCAGCAAGCAATCTTCTTTGAGCTCCCATCTTTAGTTGCAGTAATTAGTCTATCAAAAAGTTCTCGATATCTGATCGTAGCCAACTTTTATCTCAACCTGGAGAATCAAAATCAAAGCTCATCAAATAGCATCATAGCTAATACTCTAGTTTTTCACGAGAAAGCAAAAATCGCCTTATACAACGATTCATATCTTGTTCTACGAGTTCAGGACACTCAGATACAAGAAAAATTATGACCAGTATTTTGATAAGCTTCTAATCTTGCCTTTGCCCTCATCAAGAAAGTCAAAAATTCGCTTATCAGCCTCAAAAGTGCTCTCAAACTTGTTGCAAAAGGACAACAAAGTCTGACTTACATCGCTAGTTTTCTATATTTTGTTGTGTCGTCTGATCATAGAGTTCAAAGCTGCCTCCTTGCATGATATCTTTTGAACCAATTTTTAGCTCCTTTAAGTGTCAAATCCTTTTGCCATTGCTCCTTTCTAAGTTGTTCTCTTCCAAAACTATGAGTCAGACTTTCTCGTGAGTATTCTGCTCTTAGTATGATGAGTCCATTTTTGACGCAGTCATAAATCCAGAGGGTTCAAGCCACCGTAGAAGTCGTTAGGATACCAACTCAAACAACACTCAAGTCCCAAAGGACCTCCAGCTAAATTAGCAAGAACAGAAATTCCTACCATTCCTGAAACCTGAGCTCACTGGCAATTTATCAATCTTATGCTAGTTTATAACCATCCCTTTTCACGGTCAGCATTATCTATCGTAGCAGCCTCCTGTCAAACTGAAAAGTTTTGCTAAGATTTTTCAAAGCCTGACTTCTGATGCTTGATGTTTAAAATATCTTTTAGCCTCAATATCTATCCAAATATCTTCTTTGGTAGCATTAAGAAAGTCTGTCTTTGCTGATAATCTCAATTGTTCAATCTTTACTTTTAACTTGATCAGTATTTTCACCTCATCCAAAGCTTCTGCTAATTCGTTCTAAGCTGATACTGAGTTCTTTCTAGCAAGCTTTTCAAGAATATTGGTTCCCTATGCGACATAGCTTTCAAAAGCTACTTTAAGCCTAGAATCATTTTCACAAAGAGAATCAAAGCTTGAAAAGCTGACTCATCAATTTTCAATAAAACCACGAGCTGCTCACCCAGGAATGGAAATAAGTTCTCTGTTCATTTACAGCACCAAAGCCAATAGCCCTTTCTCTCCTATGCCTATCTGCAGCTTGTTCTGCATTTTCCAAAAGCAGAGAGAAGCCTTTTCCATAGAATCATTGATGAGCTTTTCTCATTTTCCCTCTTTTGTAAAAAGAATTTTCCTCTTTTCCAAAGACTTTGTTTCCTATTTGAGCATAATCATTTTTGCAAAAGCTTCTTCTGCATTGCGTTTTGGCTTGTTCTTCATCCACTGAGAAAGTATCCGAAAATTGCAGCATTGAGACGGAAAATCATAAGTATCATTTAGTGATTTACCTTCTGATTTCGCTTTTATCTGCGTTTCCTTTATCTTCCGGTTTCGCTTTATCTTCTGATTTCGCTTTATCTTTTATGCCGAAGAAATTGTCTGAATTAATTTATATTCTGTAGAAATGATCCCGTATCTTCATGAGGATTTGCACTCATTTAAATCGCCTGAAGTCTTAAAATATTCCCCATCTACATCAACGCAATCTACGCTCGTATCCATTCCTCCTTTTCCAAGCAATCTCTTTCCCATCTGCTCTTTTAATTCCATGAGCTTTACAATAATTTGCAAAAGTTACTCAAAAATCCGCATCATCAAAAAGTTTCTAGAACCTAGATTCTTTCTCATCAATCTGAGATCAAGTCTCCTTTTATTTGATCGTCTCCTCTTATTTTTGATTCAGTCTCTCACTTTTGATTTGTTAAGACTCCTTCAAGAGTAATCTCAGCAACGCTTGCAAAAGAGCACTTCTACTATACAGCCCACGAGATTGGTATCATCGCCTGATCTAGCTCTTCGTACTTTCTTTCTGAGCAATAGGAGACTGAAAGTCAGATTTTTATCTTCGTAAAAGATCATCAGTTGCTTTTTGAAGAGCTTTATTGATCAATACAAGGTCATCTTCTACTTTTAAATCAACAAAATCAATTCCAAGTTCCTTTGCTAAGATTGAAAAAGCTCAATATCTTTTGCTAATTGTTCTTTTCTTTTCCTTTGCAGAAGTGAGTTTCTTTTTAGAGGCTTGAAGTTCCTTTATCAAATCTTGTTTCATCACTTCCTGATCTTGTTGATTAAGATCTGAAAAACCTCAGAAAAAGCATCCCCTACAAGTGCATCTTTATGCCTCTTTTTCTGCCTCATGCCCATACATATTAAGCAAGCATCTTGAAGATAATTTTGACAATTGAATGAAGTAGTCATAAACAATAAGAAAATATATAAAATCCCTTACCTCATTATAAAGAGAAAAAGGCAATATTAGCAAAATATTTCCAACCTCCTTCCGAATCAAATACTTTGACATTATATAAAAACTACTGCGTTTTACTTTTATTTCTGAGTTTCATTGTTTAGCCAAAGCAAAAGCTTGCTTCCTCCATATTAAAATAAGAAAAACTCTCTTAGAGTTCAAAAATTTCCCTTTAAAATCCCCTGCTTTCCGTAAGTTTTTGAGCTTGATCTGAAGCTAATCTCTAGAGTATTTTTCTCTCGCATAATTACTCTAGAACCGTAGCTAATCCTTGCTGAGGAATTGCTCTCATGAATACCCAATTTTAAAATGGAATTCAGAATTTTTCAATAAAAAGCTTTTTGACAAACCGAATATGCAAAATTTGTTAGATAAATCGCATGCTGCGAGGCCAAAAAGAAAAACCCTGTTTGTCTTTGAATTCACCAGTTTTTATCAAGAAACCTCGAACCTGTTCTTGAAAACTGAGAAGAGGTATTGAGAAGAGACCTTTGAAAGTCCTTTTATCTTCTGATTTTTCATAAGGAAGAGGAGCGATTTTCTTTATTTTAGCAATAAAAAGCCTCCTGTATGCTGAATATGAGGTCGAAAACCTCGCTACTTTTTCTGAATCATTCAAAGAAAGAAAATCTGATCCTTAAATCTGGCAACCTTTCGACTTTTGATCAATAGGGCACTTCCTGAAGCTCCAAACTTTTTCAAAAAGTGCTTAAGACTTCACAAGTACTACTCATTTTCAAAGGATTCAAAGTACAAGTAGAATACACTAAAGTTCATCAGACTTTTTAGAGCTTTTAGTCCAGAAATCAGAAGTTGAACTTGAGTTTAGCTAATTGATCTGCAGATTTTTGATCCCAAATATGAACCGTTTTATCATGTTTATATTGCGATACCTTCTCACGAACAGGGAGCATCTACCAAGACTTATCATTCTGGTGCCAAATCTCCAATCTGAGTCCCATCATAGGGGCAGAAACTGCCGTATTAAGCATACCACAACGATTAAGATTGAAAATAAGTGCTTTCCCTAGCATTTCGAAACCTCATTTGCAACTACATATCCTCATCAAAGTTTCAAAAGCTGATCCGCAAGCTGAATCGTTTTTCCTCCAGGAGCAGCACGAGATCAAGCAATTTTATCTCACTTCTCTAAAGATAAAACTTGAGCAGAAAGCCCTGCTGAAACTTCTTTGTACATAAAAACCTCACTGATGCAGAAAATAAGATCCTGAAGCTCTTGGTATCCTGCTTCTCAAGATAACAAACATCATCATAACATAAAATTCAAGAAGAAAAATTTGGAGGATTAAGTACCCAATTCTGCTCGTAAAAATAAGGAAGAAGATCAGATTTTTTATTCTAGAAGAAATAATTTTAATACTCTTTAGAAGTCTCTGCTGATAATAAGTTTTGAAAGCCTGAAACTGACTTTCATCAGCCAAAAAGATCGCGAATAAAGTCTAAATAAGCGATTTCTTTTCATTCTCCAACCATCGAATAAAAACAAAAATAATTCAAACAAAAGTATAAAAACAAAAAGAAATCAAAGAAAGCTAAATACAGATTTTTCTTGTTTTCTTGTTGCAATTAGCTAGACTCAAGGCAAATTTTTAGCTGATTAGATCTGAATGACAACCCTGAGTAGAACTCGCAGATCTCCTCTTTCCTCAGGTGAAAGAAAGCATAGATGACCTTTTGGCAAAATACCCTCCAAGACCTGAGGGGAAAGTCCTTCGTTTCGGCACCAAGTCCAACCTGATATTTGCATTTTGGGCATCTCTATACCTCATTTATTGATGAAAACACGCAAGACAAAATAACGGCGTTTTTCTTCCTCAGAATCGAAGATACCGATCAAAAGAGAAGTAGCAGGAGCCACCCAGGTTTTACTCAAAAATCCTCAAAAATTCTGAATTCAGTTTGATGAAGGACTTTACTTTTGACAGAAGAGTTTGGAAACTACGGTCCTTAGTGTACAAATCTCAGAGAAGGTCGATTTATGAGGTGCTTTGCTAAAAGCATTTAGTAGCTCATATGACTAGCCTATCTGCTGAATGAGCGAAGAAAGACTGAATGAAATCAGAGAAATGCAGACCGCAAGCAAGCAAATCCACGGAATCTACGGAAACTATTCCGAATGGAGATAAAACTCCAGACGAACCCTAGAAAAATTCAATGCAGAAGGTCAGACTTTTCCTGTTTTGAGATTCCGCTCATGGCGATACGACCAAGAAGATCGTTTTCCAAGACCTGATCTAGTAGGCGAGATTTCTATGATTGACAACTATAATGATATTGTGCTAATCCAAAGGAGACAGGGCTTCAACCTATCATCTTGCACATATTGTGACGATACTATAATGAGAGTAACGACCATCACGAGGAGAGGAGTGCTGACTTCGTTCCGCTTCATCTCCAGCTTTTCGGAGCATTTAATTTACCTGCACCTGAATACTGCCACTTGGCCCGATTTGTAAGCTTTGAAGGAAAGAAAAAGAAAGCTGAGCAAGAGAAAGGATCCAGAAGCTGAATGTAGAATTCTTTGAGGCAGGATACGCTCCACAAGCCCTTTTGGAATACATTATGACGCTCGCAGATTCTAGCTATGAAGACTGGCAAAGAGCGCATGAGAATCAGACTTTTTGGATTTTCAGTTCTCACTTGAGAAAAATGAATGTCTCAGGAGCGCTTTTTGACTGTGAAGCTCCAGAATATCAATCAACGGCTACCTTTTCCAAGCTCAGCACTGCCGAACTCTGATGAACAAGGACTCGCTTGGGCAAAGGATTATCACCAGGAGCTTGCCGAACTGATGGAAAACACGCCGAATATACGAAAGCCGCACTGAACATTGAAAAGGGCACACGGAAAAAGACCCGAAAGAGGTTTACTCTTTATAGTGATATTGAAAATATCCTCTTTTTCTACGATGAGAAGCGAACTGAAATCAAAAATCAAACCTGACTTCCCAGAGCAGATTCCTCTTGAGACTTGAAAGCCTTTTGCTGCCGATTATGCGGAAAAACTTCAGCTTAGATGGCGAGGTAACTGACCGATTTGATCAGCTTAAACTGATTGGAAAAAGTATGGTTTCTGCAGGGAATAATGCTGAATTTAAGGAGTGAGGATTTGCAGGAAAGGTCGGAGATCTTGCACATGTTTCTCAGAATTCAGCTCTGCTGAGCAAAACAGACTCAGACCTCTTTTCTGTGATGAAAGTACGGGAAGAGAAAGGGTAAAGGAAAAGGATTTTAGATTTGTAGGACTTCTTTTAATTATACCTAAAATATTCCCTATGAATATTCACATTCTGATGATTCTCCAAAGCAGATCAACTATATTAGAGGCTACCTCAAAACAAATTTTACTTCCTCAGCGAAGTTATGAATAGCAATCCTCAACTCAACGATCTTTATCAACTCATAACAGAAACTTCTACTCCACACTAGAGTAAACTCTCAATCAGCCACTTTATTTTCTTTCTAGAAGACAAAAAGCTCAAGTCGTAAAATTTCTTACAGAACTCTATTATGAGCAAGAACTTCTTTCTGAAGATACGTATAAGGATATCATTTTGAATTTGATTTTCTTTGAAAATTTTAGCCAACAAATCCTTCCAGCAACAACAGGTATTATTCCTTCAACAAACCAAAAAGAAAATGTACCTTAATACCTCTAAGGTCCTAGGAAGAGATATTCTGGAACCAAGAGAACTACTTGGGATCGTTCCGAAGCAACTTCAGATTTAGATGCTCCTTCCTTGGTAACAGCAGAAACTCCTCCAAACTATGAACAACCATGGCATGATCACTGAGAAAAACTGGAGATTACCTTTTATACATGATCCTCAATAGGTAAAGTCTAAGACTCAGAAGGAATTGAACAAGAAATCCAGGCTGATTTTTGAGATATCATTATTTTCCTCCAAAAACTTGGCATACGATCAAAAATCCTAACGACCACTCCCTGTTATGAATTTATCCGTTAGCCTTCCTCTGCATTATTGGATAGGGGAAAGCGTATCAAGGCAGTGTAGGACAAGGAGAGAGAGCATTAGATCAAAAAGTTGACCATGTTTTTGGACATAATTTGAAATGATTTGGGAATGCCGTATCACATCCGTGTTTATATTTTTACAAGGAAAAATCTACGCATATCATAAGTAATAAAGGAAAATCACTCTTTACCCACTTGAATGAGAATATCTCGTGAGCACTCCATATTTTAAAATAAAACCTTTAGAAAAGGTGATTCTTTACTCTTAGATGCAGAAACTGAAGCATATCATCAATATCAATGGAGAAGGAAAGATTTGCATTGATACATTTGGCAAAGAGATTGGAATCAATAAATTTTATATTGAATCATCGTATAATGCCATTTTTTAACTCAATACATAAAATTACCTCTTGTAAAACTTTATGATTTTCCTCTGAATTATAAAATCATTTCTTAGCTTTTACTCTTAGTTTATGATATGATTCTGCTAAAAATGAGAATATTCCTCTTTGATTAGAGAATGAACTATTCTCATCTTCTTGCTGCAAAACTCTTTTCCCTTCTCTGAAACCGTTATGCAATCCGAGTTTTCACAAACTTTTTAAAAGAAACTAAGCAAGAAAAAGCCTATTTTCCTGCAAGACTTTACAAAAATTTCTTTCTCAGCATAACTATAGACTTAGTGAAACTGAGCTTTAGAAGGAATACAAAACACAAGGGAAAAATCAGATTTTTCTGCTTCCTATAGCGGAGATTGGCTTCTACTAGGTATTAGCAAAAGAAAAATTGGAGCTGACATTGAAGTCATCAAACCCAGAGATCAAAACCTTTTAAAACACGTATAAAGCTGAATTTAGGAACACATTTTGAATCGCGAATTGAATCACTTTTATCTTCTCCGAACTGCGAAAGAAGCGATTTTGAAAGCAAGCGATAGCGAGAATCTTGATGATATTCATAAAATTTCCTTCACTCCAGAAAAGATTCAAAAATCTGAAATAAAACATTTAATCGGGAATTAACATTATCATTCCAAAAAGAAAACATGAAAGTTCGGAGCTTTGAAGACTGAGAAAAAGCTTATAGTATTACATTTTTACTAAACATATCTAATCAAAAAGCTGATGAATCAATTCTAAACCTTTAGACTGATCAAGAAAAATAGGAGAAGTTACTATGGTAACAAGTCTTTCGCAGAAGAGTCAGATTTTTACTTTTTCTAAAGTCGCTTCAAAAATCCTCAATCCCCATTTCCTCAGTCCAAAAATCTAAATCAATATCAAAAATATAGTCCTGATCTGGGACTCGTGAGTGCATAAACAGCATACTCACTTCTAATTTGTTGAACCTCAGAAAGCAAACCAGAGTTTAAAGCTGGAAGAATAAAAATTCTCAAACATTACAACAGTTTTGTGTAAAATCACAGACAGAATCCCAGTTTTCATCTTGGATATTAAAAAGGATTTTTATTCATATCTGAATGCTGGTCTAGATGAGATATGAAAATCCCCTTTTGTATCGTAAAAATTCACGATATCGGAATGCTAAAGCATGATTATGATTATCAAAAATAGATCGAATTCAACCCTTTTTAAAAATAAAAATTCTGAAGCCCAGAAAGTATTGAACTTCACCTTGAGAATTACACTCAGACTGATTGATCACCGAGAGATAATTGATCTCAAATCAAGCTGAAATAAAGCTTTGGGAACCCATAGCTTTGGATCTGGTTTCTTTCCTGATATGCAAAAACATTATTACCAAGCTCATTTTTAATCGAAATCCACCATAGTCTCAACATAGCTATCAAATAACATAAAGAATGAAACAAGAATACAAAAACTGCTTGTAAATTACAATAAAATAATTACCATCTAAATCAACTTTATTTCTTACAAAAAAGAATAGTAAAAATCCTTCCTCAGATGAAAAAGACGAAGTATCGGTGCAGGAATCCTGACGTTTATTCTTCTAATCGGAATTTTTCAGAGCGCTTTTTTGATGGAGTTGGTTCCGTGCTAATGAATACCAACAAACTTTGGCTGGAGAAAAGGTTCTCCTCGACAAAACCCACCAATTTAATATTGAAAGGTTTGACAGAGAACTTGCTTGAAATAAGATGAATGAAGATCAAATGATGATGATCTGGAAAAAGACTACCACTTTTCAAGCCCATGATAGAAAACTAAAAGCAGCAGGAGTTCCTCACAGATATTTTTATCTTGTACTTACTGAATCTGCACTTAGAGAAACAGCTGTAAGTAGTGCTGGAGCAGCAGGGATTTGGGCAATTTATGCCAACAACTGCAAAGGGATATAATCTGAGGGTTGATGAATTTATCGATGAAAGATTCAATACCGAAAAAGCAACTGATGCTGCCATAAAATACCTAAAAAGCCTATAATAAATTTTGAAACTGGACACTTGCAATGGCTGCACTATAATAGAGGAACAAATGGTATTGCTAATGATATGGCTTATCAATTTCAAAACAATTACTATGATCTCTATCTAAATAATGAAACCTCAAGATATGTATTCAGAATTTTAGCTTTCAAAAGAATTATTTGAGAATCTGAATACTTACTTTGACATCAGTAAACGATGAGGACAATACACCACTCCAGAAACTACTGAAATACAGGTTGGAATGACGGATAATCTTGCGGCATGGGCAACAAGCAAAGGGTATACTCTATCTAGAAATTAGATCTCTTAACCCACTGGATTAGAAAAATGCTTTGCCTGAATGATCGCGAACTTTAAGAGTATATAAAAGATAAAAAGCTGAATTTTCTCTATTATTAGAAAAATACCCAAGATTACTCTTGATAATGAGAAGCAAATTTCTATATTTATTTTCATTCAGAAAACTTTATATTTCTTAAGGGAAAATATGAGGAATCCATTCTAAGTATTTTTAAAGATGTTCAGGTAAACTGCATCTGTGGAGCAACATTCACTGTAAACACAACAGTAGAAGGACCAATCAAAGTTGAAACATGCTACCAATGCCATCCTGTTTTTAACAAAGACAGAATTGTGAAAAACCAGTTAAAGGAATGATGGAAAAGTATCTCGAAAAAGCAAAAAGAGAATTGAAGCAGCAAAAAGCTTCGTAATTCTAAAGGACATTCATCGTTTTTATTGTGGATTTTAGACTGATGTTGAGAAATGCACTTATCAAAAATACGTGAATGCCAAAGATATTGAACGAATCATTGGACATAGTTCTACAGTATACTTTAAAGAGGTCAATCTTAACGATTGTACTCTTTTTGTTGTATTTATTATCTTTTCTCTCCTCAATCACACGCCCAGCAGAATACTGGAAATGGATTTTCGGAGGAATTTGACTTCTTCTCTTTGCTAAACGAGCAATAGATTTTCTTGATGCCTATTTGGATTGTTTAATCTTAACAAAAGATTCCGTAATTCTCTTCTCCGAGAGGGACTATTAGAATATAAAACAGGTTTTTCTCGGAATAAAATTACAACAATTTCTCGAAATCAAAATTGACTTTGAGATAAACTTTTTGGGAAAGGAGACTTGCTCATTGAAAACTTGAGTTTGATACTGAGTTTTCCTTTTGCAGATATTTCTGCACCAAAAACAAGCAGGAAAAATTAACCGTATTAAAAGAATCTTTTTAACAAAACAAAAACAGACTATTGAAAAAGATTTATCAGACGACAACGAAAAGATTTAATGTTCTTGTTGAAGCAATGAGTGAAGTTGTCAAAGAATATATGGAAAAATAACTCAAATTCATAAAAATAGTTGACTCCACCTATCAAATCCTATAACGAAGCTGAACCGAATATCGGAATTCAGCTTTTATATGTATAATTACATCAAATGACTCTAGTATGAACAGTTCTCGCAATTGTAGTTGTAATCGGACTCTACCACAATGGTTCTCTATAACCGCTTAGTAACACTCAAAAACAATAGAGAAAATGCTTTTGCTGACATTGATGTACAGCTTTAAGCTTAGATTTGATCTTGTTGAAAATCTTGCAAATACTGTAAAAAGGTTACGCAGCTCACGAAAAAGAAACCTTTGAAAAAGTAATAGCTGCTAGAAATGGATTTTTAAACGCTCAATCAGTAGAAAGCAAGATAGAAAGCGAACAATCAACTTACTGGAGCATTAAAAACACTCTTTGCAGTAGCTGAAAACTATCCTGAACTAAAAGCGAATCAAAAATTTCTTCAACTTCAATCTGAAAATTTCTGATATCGAAAACAAACTAGCTGTGCTAGAAGATTCTTCAACGCAACAACAAGAGAATTTAATACTGCTACTCAAACTTTTCCTGAGCAATATCACGTGCAAAGAATTTCGGATTTACTCCAGTTGAATTCTTTGAACTCGATGATGAGGCTGCAAAAAGCTCCTAAAGTACAGTTCTAAAAAGATAAAAAGAAAGTAAAATACTGATTTTAGGCTTTGATTGATAAGATGGTACAAGGATTACAACATTCCATTTGGAGCAATAAAATAAAAACTTGGATGTTAATTTTTACTTCCACTTTTTGGGACTTGCTCTTTTTGTAGCCTTTACCTTAATTCAGGAGATTCAAAACAATATGACGAATATGGAAATCTCTATAGCCTATAAAGAAGTCTCCTCTCAAGAAAGAGACTCATGCAGCAGAACAAGAAACAGGAGAAATCCTCGTTGTTTTATGACTGTTCTTATGATCTGGATACTCACTGCTTTCTTTTTCAAAGGCAGTTAATCTTTTCGTTTTCTGGAGCAAAAACCAATCACGAGACAAGAACATCCTGAAATCTATAATATCGTGGAAAATCTCTGTATTTCTCGTGGTTTACCAACTCCAAAAATCTGAATTATCAATCAAGAATGAATGAATGCGTGCACTCGGACGAAGGGCTTCAGATTCACGAATCGTCTTTACAACAGGATTATTAGAGAAGCTTGATAAAGAGAGATGAGGCGGTAGCCGCTCGTATTAACCCATATTATCAATAAAGATACATTGTTAATGCTCGTAATGGTACTCTATATCTGAGCAATTAGCATAATTGGAGAGATCCTTATTAGAACAGGACGTGGAAAATGAAACGGGAAAAGGGAAAAATATACTTCCTTTTGATTGGATTAGCATTAATGATCCTCTGATATCTTCTATATCCACTAATTGAGATTGGCAATTTCTAGAAAAGAGAGTACTTTTACTGATGCTGGAAGTGTTCAACTTACTAAAGATAATCAAGCAATGATCTCTGCACTCATTAACCAAAAAGCCTGAAATTGAACTAAAACAAAGAAATGTCTGCAATGTTCATTGAAAAATCCTCTAGATAATGCTTTTTCTATTTTTCAAACACACCCATAGTATTGGAAGATAGGATAAAGGCATTAGAAAAACTACTAAAGAATGCCCTTATTTTTATTCCCAAAAGAGCAAAAATCTGATGTTTTACCTCTGGAGAGTAGCCTATGACCCAAAAATATCCAAAATTTTGCATAGTCAAATTCCAAGAAAAGCTCGGTATGCAACAATATGAGAGGTATGAAGCACTAATCAAGTTATTGAGTATTCGCTTCAACATCAAAAATTATGACCACCATTTTTACTAGATGATGGAAGATTTCATTTTTCCGTTTTGATATTTACAAAGAAAAAGACTCCTTTTCACAATTGAAGATTTTAATACTATTATCGATGAAAGACTTGAATACCTAAGAAATATCACTCAAGAAGAACTCCTTTTCACAAATATTGATACAATTTTTGTTAATGGAGAAGAAAAATTTCTTGATTGAGCCAAAGGTCAGATCGTCTCTATTTTGTATATCTCAACAGAAATACCCTTCTAAGCTTTAGTAAACTCCTACGGAAAACATTTTCAACTAAAAGAACTCCATCTTCGGCCAGAAAGCCTCAAAAACAATATCTTTTCTAAAAAGAAAACTTGGTCGTGATTCATTCCTTCTTCTTTATATTAAAGAAAATTATTGTAAAGTAATTGCTGTAGAAGATTGATTCTATAAACAAATTGAACACACTAATTTTGGGATCAATTTTCTGATGCAAATGTACAAAAGATAATCAAATCGTGAAATATTGGTATAAAAAGCTCAGAAGAGATTGATCAAAATCCATTAGCACCTAGTTTTAGAAAAGTATTCGTGTTTTTATGAGAATATTTATGTAAATGGCTTAATGACCTTCATCTACAGAGAAGGATATTTTCTTTTAATTTCTCCTATCATAAAAACATGAATTTTATGGAAAGAGTTAATAAATCTTATGCAAGCTTTCATAATAAAATACATTGTTCCTTTTCCACCATTCAAGTCAATTAGAACTTTTCGGAAACATCGAGCTCCAGAAGATATGGACACCTTAATCTTTAAATGATAAAGAAACATATTCTATGGACAAAATTATCATCTTACTGCTTAATTTCCCCATTCAAGAACTCTTAGAAATTGAAAGGAAAAGTCGCTTTCTTTTTCCTTTTTCATATTCTCGGCATTTTCTCATATTTAGGTACTGCAGGCAAGATATTACCACATACTATCATCAACTCAATCCATTATACAACCTAGAAATTTCAAGAGATCATACATTAACACTCTAGTAACAGTAATCGGAGTTGAAGATTTTTACCAATATACCAATCTATCTAGAAAACTCTAGAAAATCCTTAATCGTCAAAAAGTTCTTTGCTAATCACGTTCAATTCCTCATAATCCTTACTTACTATTTGAAAAGGGCCATCCCCATGGCAAATAAAACCACATCAGCTTTCTATATCGAACAGCAATTGTTAATGCTGTTGGAAAATCATAAGCAAAACTCAAATTGTCCAGGTTTGATACCATCCAATACAATTTTGACTCAAAACTTGAAGCCTCAAATCCAGAACCTTGATATTGAGAAAGAAAAATCTGACTTCAAAGAACTACTTTCTGATGCAAAGGTCTTTTCCTAGTAAGAAACTTCGTCACATCCCTCAAATGTTCTAAATAATACAGCAGTCTTCCTTGAGAGTAAAGATGTAAATCTCGTTTGCTCATAGAAATTCATAAAAGCATAATTATCTTTTCTACTAAAGGTGCTATCTGACCTTGCAAAGCAAGTCTTCTTGTTGTTGTTGATTAGGTTCAAATGCAAAACTGAAACTCAAAAGCAATCACTAAAAAGAAGAGTTCAATAAATAATTTCTGATTTTCATGTTTTATCTCTCCAAAATTCTAAATTAGCGTCCTTAAAGATTACTCCAAAAGTCCCTAATCACCATACATATCTAACCATAATGACCAATTTGAAATATAGTATAGATCCAATTTCGCCTCCTGATCAAAACTCAAAGAATCTCTTCAAAAACCTGTGCATGCCCTGTAATTCCTGGCTTGATACTCAAAGAGTCTTTTGCCAAGGAGCATAATTCTCTACCTCATGCTGAAGATGTGGCCTTGACCCACAAGCGACATTGTACCCTTCACTGAAAAGCTGAGGCAATCATCAAGTGAAGTCTTAAGCGAGAACCTTCGTACATTTCGTTACTCTTGGATCATTCTCACTTTTTGCGAGCACCTTCTCTAGTATTTTGCTTCAGAGTTGATGAGCTTTTTATAGAGCCCCTCAGCACTTCCTCCATACCCGACACTCAAATGAGCATACATTGTGAGAAATTTTAAAAAGGTAAAAAGCTGACCTCCTGTTCCCACTCTTTTTAAGATTTTATAAATCACGGGACCTTTACTATCAAACTTAATCAGGATTGCACAGAAGAAGCAAAGGAGAAAGCACAATAATTCAGAAAAACGAAGCAATTAAAATCAAAAAGCCTCTTTCACGACAGAGATCGTCCATCAAGTTTTGGAATGTTTTATATTCTAATGCAACAATATTCTGAGATAATTCTGGCTTATAAAAACAACATCTTCAAGAGCCCTCACTAATATGCAGAAAACCCTTGCACTGCAGAAATCTACCCTCTCAAATAGCTTGAAGCTGATCTTTTTAAACGTTCAGACAACAACACACATTTTCATATTGAGAAAAACCGTTTCTTCGCTTCATCAGGAGTAGTAAATTCCGTTTTTGAGAGAAAAATTTGCTTTTTATTGTCTTGTAAAACTCGTAAGTATCAATCGTTTCTCAGAAATAATCAGAATTTTTCTTCAGGATTTTGTTGCTGATATTCTAAGGTCTCCAAGCCTGATCAAAAGAAGAAGAGTACAATATATAGTATAGTACCTGAAAAAAGAATGAATCTAGAAAATTCAAAAGAAAGATAAATCCTTGGGCCAAAATAAGAAAGAAAAGTAATCGAAATAAACGATAAATCCATGTCTTAGAAAAAGTTTGAAAATGATTAATACCTCTATTCAGGCAATAAAAATCCTTAATAATCTAAATACCGATAAATCCAGCACTTGCAATAAACGAAAATAGCAAGTTCAGTTGCATTAATAAATGGATAGGTTTGAATACCTGGGATTAAATCTGTCCACAGCCTAACCTTATAGGTGAGGAGAGAGACATTGATCAGAAGAAAGTGTAGAGAAAGGGCTCTACCTAGACGGAGTTTGAACATCGGCAAAGAAAGAAAACAAAATCAATTCTTTTGTAAAAAGCTTCTTTGAGTGGAGTAATAGGATTTTTGAGAAAGATCGTGAATATTTGCAGATTTCGCTTGCAAGAGAAAAATAAGATAAGTATCTTTTAGTCAGATTTTATTTTCTTTTTCATTTTATGACAGAGGAAAACACTATCATTGAAAATTCACGGAAACAAGTCCTAAAAGAAGAGTTTGAAAAACTACTATTTCTGCAATAAAAAGAGACCTTAGAAACTCCTCTGTATACCATTTATCCTCAAGGAAAACAGATCTCAGATACAGTTTTAATTTAACACCATTTTGACTGAGGTAAAGTCATAGTGGGGCAAGATCCCTACCATTGAGAAAGGAGAAGCTCACGGCCTAAGTTTTTCTGTGCCTGAAGGAATCAGAATTCTTCTTTGAGAAATATTTTTAAAGAACTAAAAACTGACCTTGACATCAATCCTCCTCTCAATTGAAATCTAGAAAAGTGAGCAAAACAGGAGTTCTCCTCCTGTCAAGTTTAACCGTAAGAAGGACACGTCCAAACTCTCACAAAAGATGATTGGATGGCAACTTTTTACTGATGCAATCACAAAAATCTTTCCGATAAAAGAAGGCATCATTTTCATCCTCTAGGGGTGCGCTTTTGCACAGCAAAAAGCAAGCCTCATTGATACTGATAAAACATTTTATTCTCAAATCAGCACATCCCTCACCATTCTCCGCAGATAGAGGTGATTCTTCGAAGTAAGCCTTTAGTAAATGTAATGAACTTGAACGTATCGGTAAAACACCAATTAAACGAGACTTAAAACTAATAACCTTAATGACATAGCTCTAAAGAAAATGTCGGAAACACTTTGAATATTTATTAAAACATCAATATAGAATAATGCAAAAAGAAAAATCTGATTTTATCCTGGTAATTTCTGATGAGGAGCAAAAGAATGATGCCTGCTCAATCCTAAAAGCCATCGAGGAAATGGGATTAAAAATCATCTATCAAATACTTTATCAGTGGAGCCAGTGCTGGAGCTTTAACGGCGCTTATTGGCTTAGCGGATGGAAAGCTGATGAAATCGTACAAAACTACCTCAATAGCGAACTCTTTTAGTCTCAAAATATTGCACCCCTCCAACTCAAAGTCTCCTAAAACGCTCCGATCGTAGAGAAGCTTTTGAAAAAGACTTACTTTTGAGCAACTAGAAAAGCCCTAATCGTTGGAACAACCGACCTCCGAAAGGGAAGCCAGTTTTTGAATCTGGAGATCTCACTAAACCAGTACTAGGAAGCATGGCAATCCCTGGAGTATTCGCTCCTATTGAATACGAAAAACATTTACTTGTAGACGGAGGCGTAACCAACAATTTCCTATCGATTATGCTAAAAACAGAATCTTAATGCTAAAATTATTGAATCTACTTTGGGAAGTTCAAAACAAATCAAAAAGTTAAGAACATTTTGGATACTTTAATGGTTTCTTTACGATTCTCCTAAGAGGACATTTAAAATCCGACGATTAATAAGGCAGATATTCTTTTCTACAGGAATCTTCTCTATGAGTCCCTTTGAAAAGTAATGAAAAACTGGATCCAACTTTTCGATCAAGGATATCATGACGAATCGCCACTTAGCTCTTTTGCAAAAATAATGTTTAACTCAAATTTCTCTTTTTTACAGAGGGAAAAAGCACTTCACTTTCGTAATTTCATGAGGTGGAATGAGAGCTATGGACTTGGAATTCTAAAAGCCTTAGAGGAACTTGATATAAAGACAAAATTGATGCACTTTTTATGGGGTAAGTGCTTGAGCTTTTACTTGTAAGTTATCGATCAGTTGGATATTCAGCTGATGAAATACTAACATGTTTTTGAAATCAGATTTTTGAATTTTTCCAAAAATCTTAAATCTTATCCCAAAAATCTTCTCTCTCTAAAAATACCCTTCTAAAAACAAATGGAAAAAGAATTACCTAAGAATTTTGAAGATCTTAACATTCCAACGTTCATCGGCTGCACTGAAGTAAAAGGAGAAAATCGATCCTTTCGAGTGGCGAGCCTAATTTCGCCCTACTTGGGACAATTGCACCTTGAATTTTCCCAGCAATTGAAAGAAACGATCACCTTTTAATAGATGGAGGAGTTACTGATAATTTTCCCCATAGAAGTTGCAGTTTTCCTCAAAATAAAAGTTATTGGAATCTCTCTCAACAAATACCGCTCTCTAACTCCCAAAAATTAAACCTTTTCGATAATTTAATTGTTTCCTTTGAAATTAGTGCTAAGAAAAGACATCTCAAGAGTGGGAATCTAAGTAGTATATTCTTTGTAGAGGACTTTGAGTATGCCAGTTCTAGAATTTAGGACAACAAAATCTTACTTTTGAACTCTGATATAAAGATGGGAAAGAAAACTATTATAGCTCTTCTATTTATCATCCTTCTAAATAGGATGATTAGCAAAGATTGTTAGCATCTGAATCAGCGTCTATTTCCTATTTTTATATCTCCAAGAACTCTGACCTGAAGCCACTTCCCAGCAACCTCCAACACTTTTCCTGGTTTGAGATTGAAGCACTCCATTATATCTCCCTGACCTGCAAGAGATCTTTAAGATCTAAATTGCTCCTTCTTCCTGTTCAATTTGCACGAGAAGTGAGATAATACCGAGAATCAAGCTAAGATCACCCGCATTCTGGAGTGGATTATGTACATCCCCATTCTATCTAAAGCGATATTGATATCAAGAAGATTATTTACCCTCTCAGTCCAGCACCAGAGGAGGAGTTTCTCAAGTTCTCTAGCCTCGATTCTCTGAGGATTTCTGAGGAGAACTCTCAAGGAGCATGATGCCCTCGGGCAGTATCAATGCTTGAATCTCCTCAAACTCTCTTTGACGAGAAAATCAGTGTTTCTAAAATCCTCTTCAGCAAGCACCGCTGGAACTAAACCTAGCGGGTAGCGGACCCGCCAGAAGGAGATTCTTGATTTCTTCTTTTGAAAGATTTTTCCCATAGGTCGCGCTAATATCGACCAAACTTTCTCCGCTAATCGCTGATAAAGTACGAAACCCACTGGCACCTAAGCACTGTGTAATTGCTTGAAGAGTGAGAGCCGGGTCAAGATAATACAGCGAATAAATATCAAATGGATGATATCTCCACGCTGATCAATATGTTTAGATAGAGCAAAGTGCAGGGAGAATTACTAACATTTCTGCAAGCCTCTAAAAGTCCAACAAAGACCCAGTAAGGGTTACCTTGAGAAAAAGCTTTTATAAGTTCCTTTCTCTACTTTCCTTAGCACAGTTTTATGGAGATTACGACTTTAGATTTAATCGATTCTCCAAGTCTCTGGTCTCAAAATCAAAAAGTCTTACTTTTATTTAATGAGGACTCAGATATTTTTAGTTGTAGTGAGGAGTTTTTGATCTCAAGAGCATTAACGAACTGCAGTCCCTCAAAAGTCTAAGCGAATCTTCTTGAAACCCTGCACTCAGTGAGTTAACTAACAGTCTCTAGCTAGCACGAGGATCTCTGAAATTCCCAATGCTGGATCAATCAGAAATTTGAAGTTGAATCTGCTCCTCTCCCTGCTCAAAAGATGTAGGCATAAGGCTGAATATCTAGTCAACAATACATCAGTATCAAGTTTTGCATTTGGAATAAGTTTGAGAAAGGAGTTTTTACACTTGAACATAAGAGTCAATATTTTGAAGATAAATAAAACTCCTCTTTATTTAAAATTTTAAGAAGCGACTCCTCACTTTATTATCTTTTTGTTTACTCATATACCGAGAGCTTTTCTAACTTTTGTACTGAGGATAGGTTAGATCGCATTAATCGAAAAATCCCTTCTCTGAAACATCTAAAAGCAAATCATCACTCCAAAAATTTCCTGACGCTACAATCTTTGGTAAATCCAGTTTCAGCACGAAGAGGTGTAAGCTCACATCTAAGCCCATTATCCTTATCTTTGGGAATCACAAGGTAATAGTAACGGTACTGTCAGTTACAGTAAAGTGAGAGATCTCCATCTTTATCGATGTTTTCTACATATTTCCAAAAAGGACTTTCCTGCCATCGTAAAATCAATATCAAGAGGACTTAGAAGTCCTGGCAGCTATCTCCTTCACTACAACTCCCACAAGATCTGATTTCCTACTAGTTAGAGAGAGCCATGACGAGGAATCAGTAAGAGTACTAGATGAAGTACATCTTCTCTATCCTCTATAAGTAAAATATTCTTTGATATTTGACTCTTTTACTTCGTAGACACAAGAGAAGGC